>Ga0194120_10001976_pt1 | contig 36065 bp, 26 predicted proteins | sample TA2MahCa65mmetaG_FD_148642 | JGI IMG/M metagenome (GOLD analysis project Ga0194120, IMG submission 148642) | Freshwater microbial communities from Lake Tanganyika, Tanzania - TA2015019 Mahale Deep Cast 65m | ecosystem: Environmental > Aquatic > Freshwater > Lake | place: Tanzania: Lake...
GGATGCTGTGTTATTATTTTTGTTTGCATATTTTTTTCGCGTTTTAATAAGCAGTGCACAGATTTAATAAGCAGTGCACAGATTTCGACGTGTTGAACGAAGTGTATAATCTGTGCTACGGGGTGTTGTTGTCATAAATAAATTTTAATGTGAATGGGATGCCAAATTGGACGGCGAAATTATTTGCACGGGATATTTCACCATTCTCGGTAACCCTTCCATAGAATTCTTTTTTCATATCAGTTTTAAAGCAACTTCCTGCTGTAAGGAAAACAATTGGATTTTTAAATGGATTTTCAGATGAAGACAATTCTTCACCAAGTTTTCCATATTTGGTATTAATATCATAAGCAATTGGAATAACTTTGTCATTTATTGAAGGGAGATAATTGCCTAAAGAAATAAAGGCATTACTCTCCTTTGGTTCTTGAATTTGATTAAACTCCTCGAAGCTCAAAACTTCAAACTGCCCATACCCCGAAGATTTTTTCTTACCATAACCGAGGGAAAAAGTATCTTTTAGAATTTGTTCACAATTAAACTCATTAAAAAAATTAGTCTTATCAATCACTTTTACTAATACAACAAATGACACATCATCCCTGGGATATTTTGGTTTATATGAAAATAATCTTCCTTGCATTGAACCAAATGATTGTCTATCAATTTGAACACTTACTCTTAACCCATCCTCTAAGATTTTTTTCTTCTTTTTGTTTTTTTTGTTCGAGTCTGATGTTTCTGCCCTATCAATGATTTTGACTTTACCATTTGATAAAAAGAAATTCATTTCATCAAGAGTAAGGTAATTTCTCTCCTTATTTGCTTTACGCTCAACAAAATTCAGAACTTTCTCATATTTGTCTTGTTTAACTTTCGGTTTGTCAAATATAAAAGGTCGCGGGAAACGAATTTCATCATTAACCTTTATTGAACCATCACTTAAAAGGAAGATGGGATTTCCATTTTTATATAATGAAAGGAAATTTGTCAACTTTTTGTCATCAAATTGTTCTTTCAATCTCCAGCAAAAATGACCGTAAATTGTATCGGATTGGAGTTCGGTAAGCAAGCCGGATTTAAGTTTAATTGTTAGTGCGTAAGTTTTCATAATTCTTCAATCTCCAATTTACACCAGCCAAGATGTTTTAATGAATTATTTATTGAAATAGAAAATGTAGTGTGGGCTTCCTCGTCTTTTCCCTTTCTCCTCGGATTGGGACTTTTACTTTTAAACTTAGGAATGATATTCATAAAAATTTTAAACCAGCTACCTCCACCATATCCTACATTTATCAGATATTCATTATTTTTTAATCTAATAGATTCAATCTCAATCAGAGCTTTTTCAAAATGGTCTGCCCCTTTTAATTGAACTTTTCGAGATTTGTATTTAACAATTTTTTTTAAAGCTAATTTTATTTGTGTCGATGAATAATCTGAGAGCTTCTCCCTCAATTCATTGATTGACAAATTACCATTCTTTTGTAACTTCATTTCAAATATTGAATTAGGAACTAAACAAATTAAATTATTGGCTGGTGGTCGGTTTTCAGTACGATAGACACAAAATTTTTCACTATTAATAAAGTCACTATCATAAAAAACTATCTTGTCTTTGATATTTGCATTCGGTCCTGCCTGAATCCCAGACGTAACTAAGCCAAGAACAGTAAGTAAAGCGCCTTTAATAGAACTAGCTGGAATGTAAAATTTTCCATTTGAATTTATGAACTCAATTACCTGTCCTTTTCCTTGTGCACGCGGGTTTCCTAAATGAGCTTTAAAGGTTGGATGAATTTTAACAAAATATGAGGAAGCTTCGTCAATTATATTGAGTTGATATTTACGAACCCATCTTTCAATAGTCTTAATATTTATTTCTTGGCTAAAATCAATGTTTTCTTTTTTGGCAATAAGTTTTGAAAACTTATTATGGTCAATTCGATACAACTCATCTTTGAAGACGGTGTAATGAAAGCTTTGATCCAAAGTTTCTCCGTTGGAAATATGCAGCGGAGTTATTGTTGTGAATTTAAATCTATACATAATCATACACCCTTATTTAAGAGTAACCTTTACAGCACCATATCCTCTGCTGCCGGAACCACCAAGGTAATCCTTGTTTAAAAGTTCAATTCCTTTTTTAAGAACGGATTCAATATTTTCTAATTCAACATCTTCATATCTAATTAAAATCTCGCCAACAAATTTAACAGTAGGTGGAACTCGTTCAATTGTTCTTAAACCACCATCTTTAGCCGTCCCCTTTGCTCGATCTATTACAATTTCAGTTTTAAACTCAGTAACTATATCCCCCGCTAAGAATTTTTCCTTATCTAAATTATCGAGTGTTAAATCTCGGAAAATTAACCGTGTTGGTTTTTGAACAAAATCTTTATCATCTTTCTTTAATTTGAGATATTCGCTATTCGGGCCGAAGTAATCATTAATCGTACGATCTTTTTCAGAATAACCACCTTCAGTTTCAAGTAGACATCTGATTTTTCCTTTTAACGAGCTCCCCGGGATATAAGGGAGTGATGTAATTGGATCTTTAATTACTGATGAATCTACTCCTCCAATTTGTACTGCATCATTTCCAGCACCAATATGTAATCCAGTTAATATCTCTACTTTAATTGATTTTACAGCTTTTTTCATTTTAGTCTCCTTTAATTTTTTGGATAATAAGCTACTAATGCTTCAAAATGTAATTTAAAAGCCCTTAAACATGCATTAAACGAATCGCCGTTTTGAGCCACGACAAGATTAATTCTGTTTGCTAAAAATTCCTTAAAACGATTTGTGTGCAAACGTTTAGCAGAATATTCTGCATTAGCTTTTAACATTATAAGTTGAATCTTTTTTTCTTTTTCTTCAACCTTTGTATTAAAAATCTTCAAGAATGTATCATAGAATTTTCTTAACTGATTAATATTTAATTTTTCATTCCTGTAGTTCTGTACTTTTATATACTCCCTTATAAATTCAATCAATTCTTTAATATTTCCACTCCCACTATCTGAAATTAATTGAAGTAAAAGATTTCCATCTTTGTCAAAAAATGTTTTTATTTCAATTGAAGTCATAATACGATCTCCTTTATTTATTTTCTTAAATTGTAAATTACTTGGCAAACCAAAGGATGAAGCACTTTTTCAAGTTTCTGTGCATCCTCATTATCTTTTTTATTAATTGTAAGTACATCAGAGAAAAATTTCTTGATTTCAGAATCTTTATTTTTTAATAATCTGTTTACAGTGTGATTCAATCTTGCATACGCAATTAAATATGACGCATCATCGGTCTCCTCATATTTTTTAAGCATTTCTGATAGTTCAAGCAGCCGTCTGACCAATCCTTTACTCAAGCCAGATTTTTCATCATGTGCCTTTGTTGTCAGTTTATTTATCTGTCCTACTAAATAATCTAACTCAATATTCTTAACGAATGAATCGAATAGATAAGTGCCGGCTTTATCATTCTCAGACGAAAATGACTTAATATCTTTTTGCATTAACAATCTATACTGAGATTCCTTAGTGTACTTTTTCCCTTCTTTTTGATTATTCTCAGCAAAGTCTGCTACTAATCTTATTGGTGTATGGTCTTTGAAATGAGTTATAGAATATGAAATATGTACTTCTTCATTATCACATCCGAACTCGGAGAATTTTTTATTTAATTCGTTAATCAGTTTTATTGCTGAACTTTGAGGGGTAACGAGCATTAAATCATCACCCCCAGCAAAAATTGTATAAGACTTATTGTCTTTATAGTTTCTCGCCCAATCAGAAAGAAAGCCATTTAAGAAAAAACTGAAGAAATATTTTAGATGGTTGCTTAATGTTGTTGTTCGCGATATTGCTGTTAAATCCTTTTCTTCATCTTCGCTTTTAATTTCGCTTTTATCTCGGCTTAGTCCAAAAGCCATTATAAGACCAAGATTATCAATATCTCCTTTAATCAGTGAAAGGAATTTTGCCCCGTCATTTTCTTCAGCCATCTCTTCAAAGGGCATTACATCTTGATTTACTTTTGAGCAGTAATTAGCTACTTCGATGTAATGAGTATTTCTAAATACATCTTTAGAGTAGTTTTCTTTTTTTAATAAAACTCCTAAAGTTGGATTGAGCAACAACTTCGTTTTGTTTTTACTGCTTTCGGTTTCTTTATAGTCTTTAATTTCCATAATGTTCTTTGGGTCAATTGACAGCCCGTCTTCGTTTACAATTGCAATTATATTATTACCTACAATTTTTTCACCGATATTATATTCAATTGCAACTTGTTCATCAACAGTCAATATATCTAATCCTGTATCTGAAGGAATATTAATTTCATCTCTTCTATTCTTTCTAGTAGGTTTATCTGTTACCTTACACTTAATAGAATCAGAACCGGTACCATCGTTTTCAATTAAATCTTCTTTCCAGATAAAGTTTTCATAATTCAAATTATTCACACTGAACAGTCTCTCATTGAAAAGTTTATATCGGTTTTCAATTAATTTGTGAGAAGCTTCTTCAACTAATTGCCCAAAAGTTAAAGGATGATTTTTATCCATCAAATCATTAAAAGAAAATGAATAATAGGCACAATTAAAGCTAAGCTCCATTCTGAAATTATTAAATAGATATTCATTTATATCAGCTTTCAGTTTACCAAATTTATCTACTAGAGCTTTAGTATCAGGCGCGATGATATAAAACTTTCCACCGGCAAGCATAATCAAATTAGTTTCAGTTAGCCCTAGTTCTTTTAAAAATTTTGTAGCAATATTTCTCGTTAGTATCTGAACGAAAATCGAGCGTCCACGAAGGATTTTTGCCGGTTTTCTATTAACTACATCGAAAATATAATTTTGAATACCCGGTACGTCACCTATAATTAAGTTAAGACTTTTATTGTCTTTGTTTTCTTTTTGGGAGAGATAAATAGCATGTGAAAATCCAGCGACATCCTTAAGATGATTATACAATGAAATATCAGTTTCAGCGCTGCCCGTAAAATCCGGAATACACCACATGTATTTTTCAAAAATAATTAGCAGTAGATTTATAAGACTATCGAAATCTTCTTCTTTCTCATAAACATCAAGCAAATATTCTAAATCCTCGAGAAAAAGATTCCAATCGCTTTCTTTGTATGCAAATTCTTTAACTTCTTCTTCACTTTTTCCACTGGGTATGATTACATCGTGTTCACTCTTACTTAAGACCTTATGTTTATAGTATCGTGGAGGAATAGAAGTACCATTTAAAATTTTAATCTTACTAAAAAGCGAAGCAAGATGCTTGTGTTTCCACTGATCTTGGTATGCTTCCATTTCCTCTTTTTCAACTCTTTCACTTGCAGAAAGATGGTCAGCAATTTGAACAATTTTTGTTAGCCCTTGAGCATTTTTATTATGATGTTCGCTTATGATATTAAGCAAAGTTTGAAGATTTTCTTTTCCTACTATTTTAATGAACCTATCAATAAATCTTCCAGATTCTATTAATTCTTTACCAAGAGATTGATGGAATTTCTTACCGGGATTGCCTGTACATCTCTGTTGAAACTTCCCTATGTCGTGGAAGAGTGCGCCAAGGATTAGTGTTTTTTCTTCATTTGAATACATTTTTTACAGCTTTCATTTTCTACTACAAAAATATACTTATGAACTATTTAGCAAAGTATAGAAACATTTCGAAAACATTTCTATTTAGCCGCCTTTACCAATCCAAAACCCATGGAATTCTTTGCCCCGAAGCCGCATTCATATCCAATTTTAATCAATTCAGGATGAGTTTTGATTTTAAAGTCGCATTTTATTGCTTTTATTTTGGTCTCCTCAAGGGAGCGTTCCGCAATTGTGATCAGCTTAGAAACTTTTCCTTTCTTCCGTTCAATTTCATCCTTATCAAATTCAAAAGTGAAATCATCAACTTCTAGTTGTTTATTGTGAACCACTTTGTATTTATCCAGCAAATTACTTTTCATGAATTGTGATAATTCAGGATCATCATATCTGAGATAGTAAGGAAAGGGCTTGCCATTTTTATCAATTGGTTTGGAAAGCGTAATGGGCGATAAAGTATTAAAAATCATTTCGTCTTTGAATATTGGTTCTGATAATTTCTCAACTTGAAGAATGTTAAATTTTGTAGATAAGTCTTCAAAGTTTATAAAGATATTTTGTTTGGTGAATACTCCAATAATAAAGTTTTTTACAAAAGGTTCAATTATAGGTGAGGAAATTGTAAGGAATACTTCAGGTTCAACTAAGTTTATAAGATTTTGATTTATGGTTATCCTTTTAAATTCGACTGCAAAAGCAAATAGTTTGAAATTTTTCTTTTTGCCTGGAACTGTGAAACCGATATCATGCAAAAACTTAGCAAACTCTTCTGAGCCAAACCTTAATAAAAGGTAGATAGCGGAGGAAAAATGATAATAATAATTAATCGGTATAACAGAATTTGGAGTTACCGCACGCAGAAAAAATTTAAGCCTCATCTTAAAATACTTTTATTTATGAATTATGCTTTATTCTGCTTCCCATAATCAAAGTAATCTGATATAATCACCCGCAAATAGTTTCCAATTACTTACGTTACTTTGATTGCTGAAGTAAATTATACAAAATCTCAAAAAGATGCAAGAATGCTATTTACCTTTCAATTTCTTTATACAAATAATAAATCCAAATCCCCGGCGAGCTTTTCTAAATATGCTCTTCTGTTTATCTCATAACCTTTTGCTTTATCTGTAATCAGATTGAACAGATCATGGGGACTTGAACTCTCTTTATCAATTTTCCCTTTCGATTTGTAATTACAGTATTTGTTCCGGTTAAATTGATTTATGGGAAGTATTTGCCATTCGTAATTAATATTTTTGAGATGTGGATTAAAATTGTAAAAATCCCCCAATTCAGATCTCGCACTCCGCCAAACTACATTCCGCTGCGCGGAACTTCGTTTGGCTTACCAATTGGTTCTAAGATTTACCCTTTAAAATGTAAAAGCCGATTGATGATGACTCAATCGGCTTTAATCCAAATCAATTTTTTATTATAACCCTTCGTTCACGTTCAGATCAACTTTTTCTGGAGCGCGGGTAGAACGCTTAAAATTGTTTATTGAATAACTGAGTGTGAGATAAAAGACTGGAGATTCCGGAGTAACAAGAGCAAAAGTTTTAAAATTATCACTCTTAAAATCGACATCGAACTTTAACGTCTTAAATAGATTCTGTGCTTGAAGTGTCACCGATAATTTTTTGTCAAAAAATTCTCTGCGGATATTCGCACTGAGCATTAAGAATGGCTTGATTTCTCCTTGAGCCGTAATTTGTTTACCTATATAATTCGACATCAGTTGTATTCTCGTATCAGCTCCGAGAATGAAAGTTGTGATCAATCTGGCAGTCCATGAAAACGTACTGTTATCGACATTCTTCTTCAATATTTCGCCGCTGATATTATTATGAAATAAATTGACGGCTGGATCAATTCTTAACCACGGGATCATAGTTATACTTGAAGAAAGCTCCGCACCAATGGTTCTGGTTTTAGCAATATTATCAAAGGAGATTACGAGCTTTCCTTTATCATCTACAGTCATGGTCTGCGTGAAGGAATCATCTTGAAGTCTCATATAAGTTTGAGCTGACAAGAAAACTCCAGGAATGAATTTTTGAAAATTCAATTCAAATGAATGTGTGTATTCCGGAAGCAGGTCGGGATTACCAACGCTGCTTATATATGAATCGCTGTAATTCGGATAAGGATTTAGCAGCTGCTCTACCGGTCGATTTATTCTTCGTGTATAGCTGAATTGAATCTGATTCCCCTCACCAATTTTTCGAAGGAGATTAAGAGATGGGAAGAAATCGAGTTTTGTGAATTTGTAATCTTTGCTCATTGTGATCTGTTCAAGAACTCTATCAGTGTATTCTGTACGCAAGCCAAGTTGATAATCAAAATCAAACAAATTGTCGGAATAAGTAACAAATGCCGCATAGACATTGTTTCTGAAGTCAAATTGATTAGTAAAGTCCGTCTTTACATCCCACACTAATGTTGTCCAATTAAACACTTTATTGCTGATATCAAATTTTTTAAATGATAAAGTTGATTGTAGCCCGGTTTCGAGTTTACTTTTTGGATTGAAGGTATAGGTATAATTCAATTTGATTCTGCCGTCGTTCCGTTTTGTATCATCTTTGAATTCGCGCATTTTTGGGTTTGGAAGTAAATTCTTAAAACTTGCATCCGATTTGTACTCAGAAGTGTTTTGAGTCCTCGGCATGAAGAGATTTGTATAGGTCGCTTCAAATACTAACTCGTCAACTCCCGGTGTGAACTTGTTATTATAATAGAGTGATGAATTGACATAATTCGCTGTTAAATCATAATTATCATCTACGAAAATGTAATCATCCGCAGCAGTTGAAAGATTGTGTGTGCTGAAATCAAACGATCTTTTCAAATCGACCTTACCGGCTGCAGCATTCAGTGCGATTCCGCTTTGCTGAGAAAAATTATAATCTAATCCTGCACGAATTGCATAATTATTTCGAATCACTAATCCATCAACTGATGTGTTATTCAATATCGTTTCTGTCGGGAGATAAGTTTCTCTCTCAATTTTCTGGTCGATTAAATTAGTCCCTTTTCGATAATCAAATCCGCCGGTTAAAGTATAGTCGCTGTTCTTATAATTAATTGTCGATTCGGTATTGTACTTATCTCTTGAACCGCTTCCAACGTTAAAAATTCCGCTTAAGTTAGATTCAGTCTGTTTTTTAGTAATGATATTAATGATTCCTGCAGAACCTTCCGCGTCATATTTTGCCGATGGATTCGTGATCAGCTCAATGTTATCGATTATATTAGCCGGAATTTGTCTCAATGCATCCGAACCTTGCAGGACACTTGGTCTTCCGTTAACTTGAACTGTGAAATTTGAACTCCCTCGGAGAGTAATATTCCCCTCCTGATCTTGTTGAACAGAAGGCTGTTCTTTCAAAACGTCGAGTGCGGTTCCACTTGTTGCGGATAAACTTTTACTGACATTGATAACTTTCTTGTCGATATGAAATTCTTCAATTGGTTTTTCTCCAACTGCTTTGACCTCACCTAACTCAACAGATGTTGATTTCAATGATATTGTCCCGACCGATACATCTTTGTTTTCATTTGTGATTGCTGCATCTGAAATAATTGCCTTTTCGTATCCAACAAAGGTTACCTGCAAATAATATTTTCCGACAAGAACATTCTCGATAAGAAAATTACCTGCCCGATTTGTTACAGAACCGCCAATAAAAGTTGAGTCTGTGTAATTAAACAAACCAACGTTTGCATTCTCCATCGGTTTGTTATCTTTGGAATCGATTACATTTCCTTTAATCGTTCCTTTTGTTATTGGCTGTGCATACGATTGATGCAGAAAACAAATGAATAAAACAGCTGCGAATAGAATTTTTGCTCTCATCTCTACCTTCATATAAATTATGATTAATTTTTTGATGCTGTATACGACAACTAAAAACCTTAGTTTCAAGATATATTCAACAAAAAGCCCAATCAGTTGCATAACTAATTGGGCAAAAAAAAATATTTCTTGTCACAATTACATCACAGTAGTCAACTATTAACCTCTCAATTTGTCGAGTAGATTATTTAAAGTTTCAGCTTCAGATTTGGTTAATCGATGGAACATTTTCTCAGATTCTTTCGCACCTTCATCCATTTTCTTAAGCTGTAACAATCCTTTTTGCGTGATTTTGACATCAACTCTTCTGCGATCTTCACTACAGATCTCTCTCTCGACGAATCCTTTGGTTTTCAGTCTATCGACAAGCCGCGAAGCATCGGACATTTTATCGAGCATTCTATCTTTTAGGAGATTGATGGTCGCAGGATTTGGATATTGTCCTCTCAAAATTCTCAAAATGTTGTATTGCTGTGGAGTTAGATCATAATCGGTAAAAACTTTGCTTTGATGAGAAATAAGCCAGCCGTGAGTATATAAAATATTCACGGCTAACTTATGATATTCGTTTCGAAACTTCGATTGTTTTATTTCATCTTCGAGTTTCATGATTGCTGCTTAGCTAATTCAACCTTAATAACTAATTCAACTGTTTTACCTACTACTAATCCGCCAGTCTCAATAGCGGCATCCCATTTCAGACCATAATCGAATCTATTCAATTCCCCTTTGACAATAAAACCGGCTTTCGTATTTCCCCAAGGATCCTTGACTGTTCCATTATGCTTCACATCAAGTTCAATTGTTTTTGTGATATTACGAATTGTAATATCACCTGCCAGTTTATATTTTTTATCTTCGATCTTTTTAAATGATTTACTTTTAAAAGTTATTGTCGGATATTTTTCTGCGTTAAAGAAATCGTCTGATTTCAGGTGAGCATCTCTTTTTTCATTATCTGTGGAGATGCTGTTCACATCTGCTGTGAATTCGATTTCAGTATTTTCAAAATCTTCACCCTTTGATGTGATCTTTCCGTCAAACGTTCTGAAAAATCCATCGACTTCAGCTATTACTAAATGTGTTACTGTAAATCCAATTTTCGAATGTGATTTATCGAATGTCCATTCAGTCTGAGCAAAACTTATTGAAAGTAAAGCCACAAGTGAAATGGCGATTAGTTGTAATTTTTTCATTTTATCTCCTTTTTATAATTAAATGTTACAACATCTGATGTCATAACAGATAATTGTGGGAAAGAGTTCCATCGAAGTGCGGAATGGGGAATGCGGATTTAGGAGTAAATAGTAATATTATTGCGGAGTGTGGAATTCGGAATGCTGAGAGCTGAATGCTGAATGCTGATAGCTGAACGCTGATAGCTGAACGCTGATAGCTGAATGCTAAACTGTTCTAAGCTCAATCCAATTATTTCAGCAAAATTCCTTTCACTCGTTTTACTGTATTATTCGCTTTCAGTTCAAATATATAGAGTCCACTTGATAAATTGCTTCCATCAAAAGTTACCGAATGAAGTCCTTCACGCTTGTGTTCATCAACTAAAGTTGCGACCTCCTTGCCTAAAATGTTATAAGCTTTAATTAGAACCTTCCCATCGAATTCATAGGGTACGTAATATTCAAGCTTAGTTTGATAGTTAAATGGATTCGGAAAGTTTTGTGAAAGATGAAATTTAATTGGTGGATAAAAATCATCTTCAGCATAATCATAAATTCCAAAATACAAACCACACAAATACCATAATTCTGCTTCAATAAGATCATTTGTATCATTATTCCCAAATATCGTATACATTATATCTACCCTCCCAAAATAATGAACCCCAGTATACAGAAATGAAGACATCTGAGTATATTTTTCATTTATATTTTTAGTATTAGTTACGTTTAGAATAGTTTTTGGTGAACCCCATGCACCAGCAAGAAATATATCATATAAGGAATCCAGTTGGCTTGGTATATCACAAAACTTAATCACTCCAAAAGTTCCATTCCACGACGAAGCAAATTTTACTTCATTTAATGTAGTCAGTCCGCCTGGCAAACTAAGTGAAGTTCTATTTACTTTAGCAATCAATTCCCCATTCCAATTTATCTCCTCACCCCATAAATGATAGATTCCAGTATATCCTGAGAGGGACTTATCAAGTGTATCTAAGAACGTTCCAACAAAATGAAGTTTTCCATAATTATCCGTTGCAGCATCAACTTCATAATTCAATGCGTGAACCTTTCCTGATAATGAAGGAATTGTATATGGATTCACCCATGTCCAATTCGTATCCCATGTTGCTCCATCATTAGTTGTCTTCTTGTAACCGAATGAATAAAAATTTTGTCCTGATTTTTTTCCCTGAACCATTATATAGCCAGTCCCATTTTTGTTAATGAAACCTTTCGTTCCATTCCAGGTGTCTTGCTCGAAATCAGAAGTTTTAGAAATTGGGCTCTTAGTCCAAGTTACACCTCTGTTTGTAGACATGAACAGATCCATATTAACAGTATCGGATCCAATAATTTGATAATCAATTTTCGGTGCGACTGTAAAAATATCTCCTTTAGAGTTGATGAACATTTCATCATTTGGATAATATGTACTATCTAAAAAGTGAGTGAAAGTCATGCTTCCAACAGTAGGATCGGAAGAAAATTCTAAATAATGCCAAGTTGTAGTTAGAATTGGGAAACTTGCGATAACACTTTGTGCACCCGGAGTTACATCCTTGGTTGGATTTGATAATGCAATATTCGGATGTCGGCCCAGAGAGCCCGGTAAATTCATCGGACCAACCTCGGGTGTCCAATTGGCTCCATCATCATCGGTCGCCTGATAAACTATTGTGCCGCTGTTCGGATACTTTCTGCTGCCCCGATGTACAACACTGATCAATCCGGAATATGGATCTGTAAAAATTTGATTTGTATAAGATGCCTGCGTTGAGTAAGCATTCCACATTTTTCCAATTAACACTCCAGTAGGAGGATATTGTGATGGCATCGGATCATGAGGATAGTTTTTGTCCAATTTCAGATCCTCAAATTTTGGACGGGGAGCTTTTTCGTGAACAAGATGAGAAGTCTGTGAATAAAGATTTAGTGACGAGAAGAGAAAAGCGAAAACAAAAATTATTGCTTTCATAAATCACCCAATTTTTTAATAAATACTCAGACTATTTTTCTAAGCAGCACTTGATGAATATATCTAATTCCGAATTAAGCTATGGGTTTTAGGACTTCGAAATTAGAATTTCGAATTTTTCAAATCATCAATGAACAATAATTACTTATAAATTACCGTAAGAAATATAATTAATTTTCTACAATTTGTCTCTAACATTGCTGTAAAATTTTATTTCGACTTTTTTCTGGTGCTTTGCATTTGTTTCAAGATAAAATGAACCTCTAGCTAAGCCAGAATGAGTTGGTAAATAGGTCCCCTCAATTGTGGCAACTTCATCTGAGTTAAGCGTGTATTTATCAATCTTTAATTTTAGATTTTTAGTTGAGTTATCGACTTTTAAAATTTTAATCGGACTGCTGGTTCTATTAATTATTTGAACGAATGCATTTTTATCCGAACCAACAACAGCATTGTCGAATACGAGATAAAGCGGAACAACGTCTAATTCGACTGCAATGTTGACTTGAACTTTTAAAATAACCAGCGGCTCTTTCGATCGCCGCTCATGGACGTAAATGTTTTTTTCTTGGTATCCTTGGAAGCTTTCGGAATCAAATTCGGCTGTAACCTTTGCTTTCTGTTTTGGTTTCAAAGTCTTGTTCGAGATTAGTGCAGCCGTGCAGCCGCAGGAAGTTTCCACTTTATCTACTTGAATTGTTTTTGAAGTTAGGTTCTCAATTTCAAATACGTGCTTTACTTTTTGTCCTTTATAAATCGTTCCAAAATGATGTGTATCACCGCCAATAACTTTTACTCTGATCTGTCCAATCCCAATTGCAGAAGTTAAAAGTATGCAAATAATTGTCGCAAAATATTTCATTTATTCGTTCCTACTTTTTGTATGAATATAAATTTTTTATCTTTAATACCAAATTGAGCGATATATGTTTCGAAAATATCTTTAATCGCCAATGAGCCAAGAAAGCAAAGTTATTTGTAAAGAGAAACAGAGGAACATAAATTGAAGAAATTAAAAATCGGTACATGCAGTTGGAAATACGATTCATGGAAAGGAATAATCTATCCAAATGATGCAAAATTCAATTATCTCGAAGAATACTCAAAATACTTTAACACAGTTGAGATTGATCAATGGTTTTGGTCGCTTTTCGATAAGGATAAAATACGTCTGCCGAATCCTAAGGATGTAAATGAATACTACAAGTCAGTGCCGGACAGTTTTCAATTCACGATAAAGCTCCCAAATAGCATAACGCTCACACATTACTACAAGAAATCAAAGTCTGCACCCTTAATTCCAAATGACAATTTTCTTTCAAAAAAACTTTTTGATACGATATTGAAAAAGCTCGAACCGATGAAAGAAAAAATCGGAATTTTAATGTTCCAATTTGAATATTTAAACAAGCAAAAGATGAGTTCTCAGATTGAATTTCAGGATAAATTCTCTTCATTCATTTCGAAATGCTCTGATGAGTTCAATTATGGAATTGAAATCCGCAATCCGAATTACTTAAACCAAACTTATTTTGATTTTTTAAAAGATGATGGATTAGCTCACGTTTTTCTCCAAGGATATTACATGCCAGACATCTTCGAACTATTTCAGAAATTTGAAAAGTCAATCAAGAAGCAGACAGTTATACGTTTGCATGGTCCTGATAGAAAAGGAATTGAAGAGAGAAGCGGTAGCGATTGGAGTAAACGCATCGAACCTAACGAGTCTGAGCTCGAAAAAGTTGTTGAAATGATTCAAACTCTTCAAAAGAAAAAAGTCGATTTATTTGTAAATGTCAACAATCACTTCGAAGGTTCCGCTCCGTTAACTATTAAGAGAATCGAGGAGTTGATGGGAGTTTAGTTATTAGTTATTAGTTATTTGTTAATTGTTTTATGCTTTAGTCAGATGATTGACTTCTGAAATTATGAATATTTCATGAAGTTCTTATCAATATTTGGGTTTTGTTATTTGGAATTTGGATTTTCTACTATTTTAAGCTGAGTATATAATTTTTCAATCAATATTATTTTAGGTAAATTTGAATTGACAATTTTTACGGATTAATGAAGAAAATATCTTCTAAGAGTTTTACGTTCCCTTCAAATAAATCTTGCCTTTGGCAAAACAAATCGAATCTTTTAATTTAGAATTATAATAAAGGAGTTCAGAAAATGTTATTTATATTCTTTTTAATATTATTGATTGCATCCATTGTACTTTATAGTAAAAGCAGAAATTTAGTCGGCAATCCTTTTAGAACTTTTTCACCAATAGCAGTTGGAATATTTGCACTTCTCGCACTTCTGCAATGTTTTACAGTAATTCCAGCGGGAAATGTCGGTGTTGTCGATTTCTTCGGTATGGTTTCCGATAACACGCTTAAAGCTGGAATCAATCCAGTTAATCCATTAGCAAAGGTTGTCAAATTCTCTGTAAAGACCCAAGAACTTAAAGAGGATATGGATGTTCCATCAAAGGAAGGTTTGACTGTAGGACTTGAGATAAGCGCTCTTTTTCATTTAACCCCCGATATGGTTGCTTCAATTTACAAAACAGTTGGTGAGAATTACGCTCAAATAATTCTGGTGCCACAATTCCGCTCAGTTTGTCGCGGCGTAACTGCAAGCTACGATGCAAAAGCACTTTACACCTCAGAACGAGAAACATTGGCACTGCTAATAAGAAAAGAGTTAGCTAACATTGTAGAAGCACGCGGAATATCCATTGAGTCAACTCCCTTACGAAAAGTGGGGCTCCCCTCAGGATTAGCTCAGTCTATTGAAGCTAAACTTCAAGCCGAGCAGGAAAGTCAGCGAATGCAATTTGTTTTAGCAAAAGAAGAACAAGAAGCACAAAGGAAAAGAATTGAGGCAAAAGGAATTGCTGATTTTCAGGATATTGTTGCTCGCGGAATAAGCGAACCCTTGCTGAGATGGAAAGGGATTGAGGCAACTGAGAAACTTGCATCGTCACAGAATGCCAAAGTAGTAGTAATTGGCGCAGGCAAAGACGGGCTGCCGTTAATTTTAGATACAAAATAGGAAAATTCTTTGCGGCACTTTTTTGACAAATACAGTGGAAGATTTCTATTTGTTATCGCTCTGCTTGCATTCGCTGCACTTCTATTGCAGTATGGATTTTACCTCACTCCAGAGATCCACAATCTGATTAGTTATTCTTATGTAATAATTTTTGGATTGTTCATTTATTACCAATTCGGAAAAATATTTTATTCAGAACACAGAATTGAATACATGAAATCGCGTTGGTTTGATTTAATACTCTTGATTTTAATTTTAATTCAAACAGTGATTTTTATTATCATCCCATCTGTATTTACCGATGTTGCTGGTTATTTCCATGTTACAGATTTAAATGTTTTCTACATAATTGTGCTGCAAATTTATATTGTCGTAAGCTTAGCGATAAAAGCAGTAAGATTTGGACACACAATTGCTGAGTTTAAAATTCAACCGGCAAAACTTTTTCTATTCAGTTTTCTTCTTTTAATATTCTTCGGAACTGGATTGTTGATGCTTCCCAAAGCAACCACAACTGGAAACATCTCTTTAGTCGATGCATTGTTTACATCAACAAGCGCCGTTTGCGTGACTGGATTAATTGTTGTTGATACAGCAACATACTTCACTCAATTTGGACAGATTATCATTTTATGCTTATTTCAAATCGGCGGACTTGGCGTAATGACAATAACAACTTTCTTTGCAATTTTCTTTGCCGGCGGACTGGGAATTAAAGAGAGAGTTTTAATCGGCGATATGATAGACGAAGAAAAAATTGGGCAAATCTCAAAAACTTTGATCCAAATAATTTTACTGACTTTCGGATTGGAAGCAATAGGCGCTATAATAATCTTTCAGGGTTTCGAAGGGACATCACTAAGTTTAAATGAACGAATCTTTCACTCAATCTTTCATTCTGTTTCTGCATTTTGTAATGCTGGATTTTCGACTTTTTCAGAGAATCTTTACTCAATTCATACAAGATTTAATTATACGATACTGACTACAGTTTCTTTTCTAATTATCTTCGGAGGGTTCGGCTTCTCTGCATTTCTAAATGTTCTCGAAACTGCGGTCAGCAGATTTAAAAAGAGCAGATTAAGACGTAAGCATCTTACTATTCAATCCAAAATTGTTCTTTTCTCTACTATTGTTTTAATATTTGCTGGAATGTTTTTTTTCGTTGGATTAGAGAATAACAATACATTGAAAGATTTTACCCTAGATCAAAAGTTGTTAGCTGCTTTCTTTCAATCGGTGACCACGCGAACTGCCGGATTTAATTCAATTCCTATCGACAAGATTTTAATTCCGACATCATTGATCTTTATAATGTTGATGTTGATTGGTGCTTCGCCTGGCGGAACAGGCGGCGGATTAAAAACTACAACTGTTTTTATATCCATTGTTGCATTTTTTGAATTTGTCCGCGGAAAGAAAAAAGTCGAGATCTTTCATAGAAGTATTCCGGATGAAATCATTCATAGAGTTTTTACTAAAATGGTTTTTTCATTTGTATTTCTTTTTTCAACTTTGATAATTCTTTCGTACATAGAAAAGCACAGCTTGCTGGATTTGATCTTCGAACAAGTTTCTGCCTTCAGTACAGTTGGATTATCAAGAGGAATTACAGGACAATTGACTGATCCGGGAAAAATTATTATTTCATTGATCATGTACATTGGAAGAGTTGGACCATTAACTTTTATGCTGGCACTTACTAGAAAAATCGTTACAGAAAACTACGACTATCCATCAGAAAATATATCAACCATTTAATAATCGGAGATAAAACGTGGCAAAGAAAATCGCAATAATTGGATTAGGAGATTTTGGGATACCATTAGCTACTACACTAACGGAACTTGGCGCTGAAGTTCTAGCAATAGACAGCAACTTCAATGTAATTGAAGAGATTAAGGATAAAGTCACGGTCGCTGTTCGGCTTGACAGCACAGATGAACGAGCGCTCAAAGCACAAGGTATTATTGAGATGGACGCAGTAGTTGTTTCCATCGGCGCCGGGTTTGAAGATGCACTGTTAACAATAATGAATCTAATTCACATGGGAGTTAAAAGAATTATTGCACGTTCAACCTCCCCAGTACATAAAAAGATACTGTCAAAAGTCGGAGTTAAAGAAGTTATTTCACCCGAAGAGGAAATTTCAAAAAAGCTCGCAAGCAACCTTATTCATGAAGATATTCTTGATTACATTCCATTAGGGAGCGGGCACAATATCGTACATTTAAAAACACCGGATGCATTTATCGGTAAGTCAATTCAAGAACTTGATTTAAGAATTAGGTACAATGTCAATCTAATCACAATAAAAAAATTTGTAACCGCAATTGATAAAAAAACCTCTCAAAGTGAAACGGTTGAAAAAATTGCTGGAGTTCCTTCTGCGAGTACAGTTCTTGAGAAAGACGATATTCTAATTCTCTTTGGACGAGATAAAGATATTCAGAAATTGATAGACTAAAAAAAGCTCGAACTGCGATAAAACAATCCGAGCCTTGCAAAAATTACCTAAATGTGGTAATCTACTTCTGCGAAATTCTTAATCTATTCTTGGCTCTTTCCATTGCAAGGAAAGCTCTCTCATAATCTAAATTTGCAGCTTTTTCCTTAATCCTGCTTTTAGCACGCTCTAATGCTTCTTCGGCACGTTTTACGTCTATCAAATCAGATTTCTCAGTTGTCTCTGATAAAACTGTAACAACATTTTCAAGAACAACTGCAAATCCACCGCTCGCTGCAAAATACTCTATAGAATCATCTACGTTTTGAACTTTGATCTGTCCAATTGATAGATTACTCAGAATTGGTGCATGATTATAAAGAACTTGGAAACTTCCAACTTCACCTGGAAGAGTTACAGACTGAACATCTTTTGAGAACACAACTTTGTTTGGAGTGATTATCTCAAGTTTGATATTCTTCGAATCACTCACACTGCAGCCTCTTTGCTTTTTCGACAGCTTCTTCGATCGTTCCTACCATAAAGAAAGCTCCTTCTGGCAAGTGATCATAATCCCCATTAATGATCCCTTTAAAACCTTTGATCGTATCTTCAAGTTTTACATATCGGCCTGGAGTTCCTGTAAATTCTTCTGCCACAAAGAACGGCTGAGAAAGAAACTTCTGAATTTTTCTTGCACGCTGAACTATTATCTTGTCATCGTCAGAAAGTTCATCGATTCCAAGAATATTAATAATGTCCTGCAAATCTTTGTACGACTGAAGAATTTCTTTCACCCTTCGAGCAGTTGTATAATGTTCTTCACCAACAACTCCTGGTTCAAGAATTCTGGACGTTGAATCTAGTGGATCAACTGCAGGATATATTCCAAGTTCTGCAATTTGGCGGCTCAATACTGTGGTTGCATCAAGATGTGAAAATGCCGACGCTGGTGCGGGATCAGTTAGGTCATCAGCTGGAACATAAATCGCTTGAACTGAAGTGATCGAACCTTTCTTCGTTGAAGTAATTCTCTCTTGAAGTTCACCCATTTCCGTCGAAAGTGTTGGTTGGTAACCTACTGCTGATGGCATTCGTCCTAATAGTGCACTTACTTCACTGCCAGCTTGGATGAATCTGAAAATATTGTCGATGAATAAAAGTACATCTTTTCCTTCTTGATCTCTAAAGTACTCTGCCACGGTTAAACCGGTTAATCCAACTCTTTGTCTTGCTCCTGGCGGCTCGTTCATTTGTCCAAAGACCATTGCTGTTTTATCAAGCACTCCAGACCCTTTCATCTCAAGCCAAAGATCGTTTCCTTCTCTAGTTCTTTCACCAACACCGGAGAACACAGAATATCCGCCGTGAAATTTTGCGATGTTGTGAATCAACTCCATTATGACTACAGTTTTACCAACTCCTGCCCCGCCGAATAATCCAGTCTTCCCGCCTTTGGAATACGGCTCAATCAAATCAATGACTTTAATTCCAGTTTCAAGCATTTCCTTAGTCGGATTTAGATCCTTAAATTCTACGGCTTCGCGATGAATAGGAAGTTTTTTATCAGTCTTGATTTCCCCTAAGCCATCAATCGGTTCACCAATTACATTCAATAACCTTCCTAACACTTCGGGTCCAACTGAAACTTCGATTGGCTTACCTGTATCGAATGCATCCATTCCTCTAACTAGTCCATCAGTAGAATCCATAGCTACAGTTCGGACTCTATCTTGTCCTAAATGCTGCTGAACCTCACACACTAATTCCTCATTCTGTCCTTCGATGGTTTGGCGCGGAACTTTCACAGCATTGTAAATTTGCGGAAGTGCTCCGCCAGAAAAATCGATATCTATAACGGGTCCAATAATCTGTACTATCTTACCTTGGTTCATTTAGCATCCTTATGATTAAAATTTTGAGCACAAAAATAAGGATTATAGAAAAGTCTTACAAATTTATTTACGGTTACCCGCTTCAGATACGTATTAGACACCAATCTGTAAAGAACAATAGGATACAATTGCTTTTGTTTTCAAAATCGGATTATAGCGTTTTAGAAGTTAGTAGAAAGCTGTCAATCCAAATAAAAGTTACGAGATTTATGTTGTATACCACGGCGTGTTTGAAAGAACATTACTAGAAGGCGGTACAAGTTCATTTGAGTTTGAACCTAGAGAGAATCTCAAATTTCATTTAGCTCAAAATTATCCAAATCCTTTTTCCGCTTCATCTTCAGACAAGAGCGGATCCACCTCCGGCGGAAATTCAATTACAAATATCAACTTTACTCTTCCACAAAGCATAATGGTTGAATTAATGATTTTTAATTCTTCTGGAGAAAAAGTTCGAACCTTGATAGGAGGTCACCGTGAAGCAGGCACTCACACAATTGGATTTGACGCTTCGGACTTGACTACTGGAGTTTATTATTATAGACTTCAATCAAAAAATTATGATGCGACAAAGAAATTAATTCTATTAAAATAATGCCAACTTATTTCATCAATATCATTTTCTTTGTCTCAATAAATCCTCCAGCTTTTAGTTGATAAAAGTAAATTCCGCTCGTTAAACGTCCGTCAGCTGACGGATCGTTAATGGTTAATCGTACTTCATGATTACCCGGCCATTTTTCTTCATTCACAAGAACTGCAACTTCCCTTCCCAGTAAATCATAAACTTTTAGCGTAACATGACTGACTGCTGAAAGCTGATAGCTAATTACAGTACTCGGATTGAATGGATTTGGATAGTTTTGAGAAAGCCGAAATTGATATGGAATGTTGTTCGACTCATCTAATTTAGTGAGCGGATCACCAAAACGATCGATAGTGATCGTTGAATCATTTCCATACCTTAATTGAAGCCAATCAATAAGAACCTCTGCCGATGCATCTATTGGTGTTATAGTGATAGGCATGAAATAGAATTTTAAAACAATCTCCGAGAAATTTGGAACCGAACCCAAATAAGAAGATTTACTGCTTGAAACCCAACAAAAAAAAGTTGATTCTTTATAAACTGTACTCGCATCAAAGTAGTAAAGTGAGTCTCCCTTTTTCATATAAAAGTGAATCTTTAAATCAAATGGTGCTGACCAATTACCAGATTTGTAAGCATATTTATACATTACATGAGTTGGTTTTACATATTCTCTCTCAAAATTTTTAACCCACTCAATAGTCGCTCCACCATGAGGAAGTGAAACATAGAAAGCTTGTGAATAATTGCCTTCATAGGCCACACCAGAAAGATATGAAGATGTTGCCGCAGGCCCGCTGCCAGAATACCCACGAAAAGACCAACCATTTACAGGTAGTGGGGGAGTTATTTGAGCGTATACAGTCGAAACAATCAGAAATATTAAATAAGAAAGATAAAGGTTTATTGTTTTCATACAACTATTCTCCTAATGATATAATTAAAAAATGTAATTCATAAACTTGTTAAGTTACTTTGAAACAATCATCTTTTTCACCTCTCTGAAGTTGCCCGCTATCAACTCATAAAAATAGACACCGCTTGGCAAATTTTTTGCCTCCCAATTTAATCTATATCTACCAGCAGGCAGAAACCCATCAATCAATACACTTATCTCTTTTCCTAGTGCATTGAATATCTTAATGTTTACATTTCCCATTTGGGGTATATCAAATTGAATTGTCGTTCTAGAATTGAAAGGATTTGGATAGTTCTGAGCTAACTCATATTCAGTCGGTATAACATTGTTATCTTTCTCAACATGAGTAGTTAAAGTGGTGAAATTCCAAACTGCAGACCAAGCACTTGTCCCGCCTGTATTCTTCGCATTTACTCTCCAATAATATTTTGTATTATTCAGCAATGGTCCAACTTGCTTAGATATAGTAGTTAGTGTAGAATCGTTATACACAACGGAAGTGAACATCGAATCTAATGCGACTTGTAAATGATAGGTGGCTGCACCAGTTGATGCAAACCAGCTTAAAGTTGGAGTAATTGATATGCCAATTGCTCCATTCGTTGGCGATGTCAATGTCGGTACTGATGGTACAGAAATTATCGTTGTAAAATTCCAAGTTGATGAATATAAACCCCACCCTGCTGTATTCTTTGCTCTCACTCTCCAAAAGTATGTTTTATTGTTTTCTAATGATGTGAGTTGCCTTGATGTTGAAGTAATATTAGTATCATCCACAGCTAATGAAGTAAAACTGCTGTCAACCGATAACTGTATATGATATGTCGTTGCTCTACTGACTGCGTTCCATGTCAACGTCAAGGTCGTAGGTTGGTTTATTGAACCATTCGATGGGGATAGGAGTGTAACTTGTCCGGGTACAGCACTGGCGGGGGAAAAAGTGGGATCAAAATCCTGCTGAGAATTATTGGTCAGTCTTGTTCTAACTGAACCATCGGGATTCATAGTCCAAATTTCCATTGAAGTGGTACCGGCTGTCCCCATATATGCTATTCTATCTCCCTCATATGAGTACATCGGCGAGTCCTCATCTTCATTCATTGTATTGGTAAGATTAGCAACATTGGACGTTGGAGGTGTTTGATTAATTGAAAACTTTGCGATGTCCGCTTTACCGCTGGCAATAGGATTGTATTTGCAAATTACAAACTGTCCATCCGGTGATACCCTTGGTAGTTCATAGAAATCTGAAGTATTGGTTAGCTGAATTACGTTTCCCCCGGCGGCAGGAACTTTATAAATTGCCCCTTTCAATTGGTCGGGATTTACTCTTTGAAATACAACCCATTGGCCGTCCGGTGTAAAAAAAGGAGAATCACCAACAACAGGGTTCCCTGCCTGATCATTGATGTACTGTTTATTTGTTCCATCAAGATTCATTGTACACAAAACGAATCCGGAACCCATATAATTTCTAAAGAATGCCAACCTGCTTTCATTCCACGCAAACTTTGGTCCAACACAGGATTCTGATACGTCTGATGTTAAATTTGTAGCATTAGTGCCATCGCTATTCATTATATAAACATCGTTCGTAAAGTTGGGTGATGATCCACTGGTTCTGGAGAATGCAATATATTTTCCGGCGGGGCTGAAGTGTGGATTCATATCCTTTGCATCACTATCCAATAATTTTGTTTGATTGCTGCCATCGGCATCCATAATCCAAATATCCCAATCGGTTGTACTTTGCTGTTTGCAAAATGCAATTTTTCCATAGACAGCAGCTGCAGATGCTGTTCCTGATCCTTGTATTGCAAGTGTGTATGGATTTTCATCCGAGTCATTATTTGGAATACTTATTGTTGCTGTTCTTGTGCCGCTTGCACTTGGATCAAATCTGACTTGAAATGTTGTGTTGCTGCTTGCAGCTATAGTTGATGAAGGATTTACAAGAACAGAGAAGTCAGTGGAATTTGTTCCGGTTAGTTGAACAAGAGGACTTCCTGAGAGTATGAGATTAGCAGTACCAAGATTTTCAATTGCAAAAGTTCTTGTAATGGCACCGCTATCAACTAGCACACTGCTAAAATCAGTGTAATCTAAAGTACTTGGTGTTGCACTGCCATTTATAATAGTTATATTATTTCCTTTAATATTTATTTCCGGTCCCGAAGTTGTAGAAAATGGTGAAAATGTTGGATTGAAATCAGCAACTGAATTACTGGTTAATTGGGTTTTACCTGAACCACCACTATTCATTATCCAGATCTCACACGTATTCAGAGCCGAAGTTGACTGCATCCAAGCAATTTTCGTCCCATCATATGAGTATGCAGGGGCATCATCTACTACAGAGTTATTAGTAAGATTTTCTAGTGCAAGATTGTCAATACGAATCCTAAAAATTTCCGGATTAGTAGTACCCCGTTTAAATAAAACATAATTTCCGTCCGGTGAATATACTGGCATTTCATCAAGGTAATTCCCGTCAGTCAATTCTGTAATTGTCCCATCTGAAATTTTGTATCTTATAATCTTTGATTTCTGATTTGAGATCGCACCAACATATCTCTGAAGAACGATGTACAAACTATCCGGTGAAAAACTGGGCCATTCATCATTTGTGCTTCCAGTTATTAATGCTGTTTTACTTGTACCATCCGCATTCATCAAAAAAATATCACCATTGTCAGGACCTGCGGATACTTTGTAGACAATTTTTATCCCATTCCAGGACCATTTTGGCCTGCCGCATTCGGCTGGAATATCTGATGTCAGATTGACTAAATTGTTTCCATCCGGATCAATTACACAAATATCTGCAGTAGGGGGCAAGGCCTGTGTAAAACGGCTAAAGACGATCTTACTGCCATCACTCCTAAAATGAGGATCACCATCATTCGATGTTGAATTATGTATTCTTGTTTGGTTGCTTCCATTCAAATCCATAGTCCAGATATCCCAATCGTTAGCACTTTCCTCTCTGCTGAAAACAATTTTATCAAAAGTTGGGGTCTGTGAATTCAGTAAAGGAGGGAATGGAAAAAAAAGAATGTTAAGAATAAATAGTACAATATTCCTAAAATAGGGAAAAGAGATTTTCACAGCGACCTCCTATTTATTGTATAACTTAATAGGGGTACAAAAAGCTACGAAAAATTTAGTAATGTAGAAGTGAGAAGATTTTACAGTTTAAAAATGATACTTGCTTTTTGACCTCTTTCAAGAATCCTCAAACAAAAACTATTCAATCTTAGTAATTAATAAAATGCAAATCAAGAATATTCTAAGATTTTTTTGATTATTAAAAATATTTTCATAAGAACTAATCTTAAAGAATTTTGGAAGTGAATTAAAATATTTTCTTCACTCTCAGAGAATCAGTTGGACATCGCAAAGTCTATTTCATCAAAATCATCTTTTTGGTAGAATGAAAATCACCTGCCGTAATTTGATAATAATATACACCGCTTGGTAATCCATCAGCCTTGAAATCGATTACGGTTTTTCCGGGCTGTGCTTCCCCTTCGAAAAGTGTTTTGACATTTTGCCCGAGCGAATTGAATAATGATAAAGAAACGAATTTCTCTGTCGGCATCGTAAAGGTAATTGTCGTTACTGGATTGAAGGGGTTCGGAAAATTTTGATAGAGTTGAATATTGGTTGGTGCAAGATTTTCATCTTTAACACTTACATAAGTTGGCACTACAAAAGTTCCTGTTCCACCGAGGTCGTTATATCTCCTCTTGAATTCCTGCATGAATTGATTCGCAATAAAAATATCTTTAATAATTAGTGTATTCTCATCGTTGTCATTTTCAGCTGCATTGCTCCAATTATGAGAACCCGTAATCACGAAAGGATTCGAACTTGGATATGACGCATCAACGACTCCGTATTTGTGGTGAAGTGTGCCGCCAATATTATGGTCAAACGCTTCAATGTTTGATTTTAAGAATAAATATTGAGAGCCAGAGTCATTAACATTATCGATAATACCTCTTGCAACTGCGCCATTATTTTTTCGTGCAACGATTTCACTTGCCAAATCGCTTCTTGTAAATGAAAGAAGTGCAAAGAAAAGACTTGAGTCGGCAGTTGACAAAGTATTCTTGATTTTGGAATTAGTTTGATCAGATGGGCTGAAGTAAAGTTGCACTTCTCTCCCACCAATTGTGAAGAAGTGAGGCGTATTATCAGATTTTGCTGGACCAAACTTTGCAGCCGATGAGTTGGGTGAATCCGTATTGCTTCCCCACATTTCTTCAAATTCTTTTGTATAAGCTTGAGCGAGTGCATAATCGTTTATCTCCACAACATTATTCAGCCAGCCGCTTTCATCTCCGGAAACATTCCACGAACCAGTCCAAACCCAATCGTTAGTTACATCTGTATCTCTTCCGTCAAAAACGAAAAATTTATTGTGCATGATTCAATATATATTGGGACGTTTGCTGATTAAAAATCCAGCGTTGATCAAGGACTGCATTGAATTTTGAGTTGTGCGCTTGTCGTAAACAATTCTAACTTTTACACCGCGGTTTTTTGCTGCGATTAGTGCATTCACGATTGTATTTTGATTATAAAAACTATAAAGAGCCATATCAATTGAATACGATGCCGAATTAATTCTTTCCAACAGTTTATCGGTGAAGACAACGTTTCCTTTTGCGGTATTTCCTGGAATCGCTGCTGTTTGGTCGACAGTTGTATTAAAGTAAATATTTATTGCTCCGGTTGATGGATTAGTCGAAGCTGTGGTAACTGACTCTAATGGGCCCTCGCTTGTACCAGCAGTATTAGTTGAATAAACTTTAAAGTAATATTTTGTTAATTGATTTAATCCACTGACTGTAATCGAATGATTTTTTGTTAGTGAAGCATCCTTCAACATTCCCATTTCAAGCGAAGTAGTTAGACCGTACCGCACTTCAGTATCGCCATCGCGTAATGTCTCATAAAAGATTTTGAAGGAAGTTGGAGTTATGTTTGATGCAATAACTGGTAAAATAATCAAAGGTTTATTGTCAGTAACAATATCAGCAATAAATCTTGGGAGAAGCTGATAACTGCTCGCATCGTAAGGTACAGAAGTTTTGTAAGCTCCAAGTGCAGCTATAACATCAAATGCACCGGTTGGGATCGGCTGCCCAACGAGTGTTGTCCCATTTGTAATTCTCAGCAGTGTGGTTCCCGTTCCATCAGCAATCGTATAATTAGTGTTTCCCACCCAATTTCCTGAAGCAGAGACTGTAATGTTATTCACGCGGACAAGCGTTCCTTCGTAAGCTTCATAAGCATTCCAGTTTTGTGCTTTGATTTCAGCAATTGTCAGAAACAGCGGTTCGATTGTTTTTTGCGAATCAAGTCTTGCAAAAGAAGTGGGGTAAAGTTGTGTCAATCCATTGAAATGGGCAAGAGTTCCTGTAACTCTTACCGAATCACCAATCTTCACAGACGCAGAAAAAAGTCCGGCGCCGCGTGCATAAACTGCAATACCTGCATCGTGATCTTGCATATACGACGGGCTGTTGAATTCGTTCGCAACAGATACATTTCCAGTTACGGTAAATACTTTTCCAGTGTCGACTGGAACTCCGCTTGAATTATTGTTGCGTAACGCCGAAATCGGTGTGAACTGTGCATAAGAAACATTAAATAGAATTAAAACAATAGTCATTGAATAAATTATTCTGTGCATTATATATCTCTACTTTCTCTTAGGTAGGAATTAATTAGTATCAGTTGATAAGATAAATCTTAAAATTCGATTATTACCTGAGTCGCAGATGTAAAGTGTTCGATCATGGAACGCTACACCTTTAGGATTCTTAAAAACTGTCGGACCTCCGAATGAATGCTGCTCGGTGCCGAATTGATTAAACTTAAATAAACTATCTTTTTTACTGTCGACAATGAAAATATTGTTCGAGTTATCTACAGTTACATCTGCGGGAGTGTCAAATTTATTTGGTCGAAGAAAATCTACTGGTTCAACACCTGGATCAAACTTGCTTACGTAACCGGCATAATCAGTTGTAATTATAAATCTCAACCACTGGACTTTAAAACTTGTATTGCCAATTTGTGCTGTTACTATTTCTTTATTCTTTCTGTTAAATGAAGTAACTGAACTTAGTTGATTGATTGACAATAATCCGCTCCCATTTGCTTCAAAGTTTGGCAGCCGGCCCATTAAACTGTCTCGATAAGTTCCGTCACCGTTTTTCCATTGTGTAAATTCTAAAATGGCATTGTCGGGATCGATAGGACTTGTATTATCCGGTCCAACTCTCGTTACAAGATACGAATTGTCGAAGAAGACTGTAACGCCCGTATATCTTCTCAAATTCTTTTGAAAGTGGCTGGAGGTTGAAGGGAGTAAGCGTTTCAACGGTGCACTGCCAAGCTGGTTTCCAGACGCAAACATATCAATCTTATACAATGCGCCAAAAACTTTAGATTCACCTCCGATAGTTGTATCGAACTCAGCACAAACTAATAAGTTCAACCTATAATCTTGCGCCAAGGCAACCGGTCGTTTGATCTTTACAGTTCCTAAAATAAGTCCTGCAGTATTCAGCATAACCACACGATCATTATCAGTATCTGCAACATAAATGAAAGGTTCTTTGCCGATTAAAATGTCAGTTGGATTGTTAAATCCTTCCCATACAGGTTTAAGCTGGATGTAAGATGTATCGCTTGGATTTTCAATTTTCTTTCCTGTTGAAAATTCTGTTAAGTCTAATTTATCACCGCAACTCAGAAATATTATACTTAAAATAAATTGTAAAATTAGAATCTTCTTCATCTTCAAATTCCTAACAATATTGAAAATCGATGCGTACTCCCTAATCTGTTAAAGTTCGCGTAGGCATAATCGAAAGACGCTTTGGCGAAAGATATTGGGGCATTAACTCCAGCACCAAATGTGAAATTCTGTTCGTCAACATTTAGCTTATATCCACCCCTAACAAAAAATAAATTCTTGAAATTATATTCCAATCCAATTCCGACATTCTCAGAATTATCATTTGGATGATTAAGTTGAATTGATGTTGTTAAAGTATGATTATCTGTCATAATCGGTTCAACAGCGAATCCAATTCTAAACATAGTCGGCGGAGAAAATGCTTGAAATTCAGAGACTTTAGACCCATCAATCTGGTAAACTTCTCCTTTGGGTGAAATTTGATTCCCGAAATTTGAAACCGCAACTGCAAATCGTGAAGTCCCGAGACCTGTCCAATAATAAGTCCCAAGATCAACCATGAAGCCGTTCATGTAAAGTTTATCCAAAGTTTCATGTATATACTTTACTGTTGCACCGAAGCTAAATTGCTCGGTAAATTTGTGAGCATAACTTAATCCCACTGCAACATCACCGTAGGAAAAATATTCTCCTGTTCCGAATGGCAGAGTTTCTGTTGTCACTTTCATATCGTCCATGTGAAGGGTTGTGAACGAGACACCAACAGCACTCACATCTGAAATTTTATAAACTGCACCGGCAAATTGATGCTTAATGTCAACTACCCAATTTGTATGAGAGAAAAACACTTGATGCTCGTTGAACTGTACTAATCCAGCCGGATTCCAATACAGAGCTGATGCATCATTTGCAATTGCGACGAATGATTCACCGAGCGCTGAAGCTCTACCGCCGACTCCAATCTTTAGGAATTGTGCAGTCGAAATACCTGCACGCTGTCCGCCAAGCACGGGAAGCAATTGCGCATAAAGCGTGCTTATGTAAAATAACAATGATATCATAACAAAAGCTAAAACTCTCATTTATCACCTAAAAATGATATTAAATTCCGCACGAGAAATATTAATAGATTAACATTCATTCTAATCCGTACCGTCATCGTGATATGATCTTTTTATAATATCGAATATCGAACAAGGAATATCGAATGTCGAAATGAAGTAGTAAAAAATAACACGCCGTAATCGGGTCGAATTTCTATTTTTTCTCATTATTCTTCCTTGCTGTTTCTACGCTTTTTACAAAAATGGAGATAAGTTCATTACATTCAATTAATCCTTTATCAACTATTTCTAACTTTTTTGTCAAAGGTACTTTTTTAATAATTTTCAAAGCAACTAATGTTTCTCTTAATTCTTTCAAAAGAATTTTGAGTTTATGGATAAAATCATTTCTCGATTCAGCACTTTGTGCCTCTCCGTAATGTAAAGCTGGCGACGTTCCCGACCTTACCAACTGCCCAGTGATATGATTACCTTCTCGTGTATTATCAAGGCTTCTACTTATTTCTATTATCAGTACTGCGAAATTGATTAACCTTTCTTCGAGATCAAATTTCTTATTTTTATTTTCGGTCATACTTTATTCTACCAAACTAGTTAATGCGATTATAAACTGAGTATAAACTTCAATGTTCGATGTTCCTTGTTCGTTATTCATTATTCATTCTCCATTTTTCATTATTCATTATCCAACACATTTCCATTAAAACCTTACACTCAATCCAAACTTAATATTTCTCTTCGTCAAGAATCTTGCAGGATTAAACGGATATGGATCGAGCGGAGCCTGATAATCTGGATAATATGGATCATTCCACCCCGGTGGAGTTGGATCGCCTAATTCATAGGCTTTGCCTGTAACTGGATTAATAATCGCAGAATTTTTCATATTCAATAAATTATTTACTTCAATTGTAAAAGCGAGACGAACGCCTCCGATAGAAAAATATTTTTCGAAGTTCATGTCCATCCAGAACCAGTCTTGACCGATACCGCCGTATCTGTTCTTTCGATCTACAAGGTACTCAGGCCGTCCATCTAAATCGTACTTCCCACTGAATACGTAAGGAGTAAATCGTTTACCAGATTGATAAAATGCACGGATGTACAAATTATAATTGTCAAAAATTCCATTGCCAAAACCGAATAATGCTTTGCCTGGTTCCACAAATAAATTCAAATTCAAAGATGCTTGAAAAGGTCTATCCCATACAGTGAACTCTTCTTTAATCGTTTCATCCAAATCACCGCGTAGGACGAGTACTCCTTCATCTGCACTCGAACTTTTTCCAGTCGCAATAGAGTATGCACCTGTGACAGAACCCGTGAACCATCTTCCAATTCGTTTTTTATATTCTACTTCAATGCCTCGGCTTCTTGCATAATCTTGATTAATGTAAGTAATAAAGCTCGCAGTTCCCAATCTTGCACTTTGAATGTATGCTGTGCGAGTTGCAACATAATCGAAAATATCTTTGTAATAAGCTGTTAATGTGAAAACATCATCTGATGAAAATTGATTTCGAATTCCGAGTTCGTAAGCTACAGTTGTTTCTGGATTTAGGTCAGGATTTCCAAATCTTTGAAATGAAGATTTTGCACTTTGAGGACTGAGTTTTGCATATATGAATTGCGGTTTGGGCCACTTGCTGAAATGACCATAGCTAAAGAACAATGTTTGATTATCGGAAATTGGGTGAGATATGCCAAGCCGCGGACTGATACGAGCTTTGAATCTTCTACCAAAGAAAGAATAAGTATTTTCCCTGTAACGTTCTCTGATTTCCTCAGGAATTGTAATTACTTCAGGATCGTTAACGGCATCGTCCACATATTTTCCGGGGAACCAGTAATCAAGCCGTAAACCGAAATTTAAAATCATTCCACTGAAATTTATATTATCCTGGACATAAAGCGCTCCATTTGCTGGAAAAACTTTGTAAACATCATTATTCAAACCCATTTCACCGATCCATGGTTTATAAATATCCACTAATTGCATTTCGCGGAAACTGAAATCGAATCCGGCTTTAAATTTATTTTTTTCATCGAAGTGACTTGTTACATCGCCGCGGATACTGTATTCTTCCACATGATGATCGTGCCACGTGAAAGGATTACCATGATCCCAGAATCCATCGCCTGGAATTACACCAATTGTATCTCGACTGGGATTGTAATATTCAATGGGGAATGTTGTAATGTCTTTCGGTTCTTTGTACTCTTTCCAATCTAAGCCATTCGCATCCGCTCTAAGTTTTGTGAAATAACGCGAAAGTTTTATCTCGTAAAATGTTTTTGCGTTAAGTGTGTGAGTATAAGAAATTATATGATATTGATTGTTATGCGTATAAACATTCGCATTATCTAAATTGTACTGAAACGGATATTGATAACCTGGACTCGGTTCGACGTATTCCAGATTCGTTTGAAGCGATTGCGAATTCTGATTGATATTGACCGATTGATTGAATGAATAGGATAATTTTATCAATGGACTGATTTTATATGTTGCTTTACCGAGCCAGAACCAACTGTTCTCTTGCCGAGGTGCAAATCGGGTTCCGAAAAATGTAGATGAGTTAAGTTGTTTCGCAGTATTTCTGATATATCCTTGAGTTATTCCATCTGAAATTCCCATGTAAAAATTTCCAAACAAACTTACAGAACCGGGAATGTTCAATCCAATCGCTGGCAGGAAAAAACTTGTAATTGGTTCAGGACCGCTCAAGCTTGCTTCAACAATATCAATGTTAAAAGTTGAAAATGAATTTTTATTAAAACCAAGATTATCTCTTTTCCAGCTGAATGACCCTTTATATTCATTCCCACCTTCTCTTGTTCTAACGTTTACAACTCCGGAAGTTGCCTGTCCGTATTCAGCATTGTATCCGCCAGTAATAACTTCAACTTCTTCGATTGATGACGCACTCAATTGAAGTCCAAATCCAGTTCCGGATAATGGATCTTGAATCGAAACACCATCCAATAAAAATGCATTTTCATAAGCGCGTCCACCGCGAATATGAATTGCATTATCAGAATAAACAACACCAGCCTGCTGTGTGACTACATCTTTCACGTTCTCAATAAGAGCGACTTCAATATCTTCTCTCGAAATTAATTTTTTGCTCTGAGTTTCTTCCACATCGAGCATTGGCTTTTCACCTACAACTACAATATCGCGGTCAAGCGTTAAAACAGTTTCTTCTAACTTTACGTTTAAAACTTTCTTCTCACCTTCCGCAATTTTCACTCCTGTGAATTGTACGAGCTTATATCCAATCAATGAAACTTCTATAGTATAGGAACCGGGATTTACATTTCTGATTGTATAATTTCCATTAATATCAGAAGCGGCACCGTAATAAGTTCCTTTAATAATTACATTTACGGCAGGAAGTGTCTCGCTGGTTTTCGCATCAGTTATTTTGCCCGATAAAGTTGCTTTCTCTTGTGCGAATAAAGATGATGAGACGAACAGCAATACTAAAACGAGAGTAAATATTTTTTTCATGGTGTGACTCCAAACTCGTCAATCAAAACTTTTCTTAGAAATTCTTTCGTGTTTGATGGAGCTCCATTGCATCGATGGAGCGGTAAACCAAGAAAGATTCTTCTTGTATCAATATCTTTGAATCCGATTATTGGATTTCCGGTCAATCCTAATGTATAAAGATTTTTTGCACCTGCAGCACTTGGAAAGAATGTTCTAATCCGCGCTACCGGAATTGTAGAGTTATCAATCGATAGCGGAGAATATCCGAGTGCAGTTCCATCTGCAGTAAGATTGATCTTTGTGTTCATTGGAATAATATTAATAGGCGTTGGACTTACGCTGTCAATCGGTAGGAAATCGCTCAGTCCGCGTGTATCGAACGTTTGTGGGAATACCATTGATAAGAGAATTTTTCCGCCTGATTCGGTGTAATTACGAACTGTCAATTGTGCAATTTCCAGTGAAGGATCATTATCAGTGTACCAAATTACAACCTTGAACAACTTAAGCATTTCCGTGAAAGTTGGATTTGTAAATTTTGGCAGCAAGACTCCTGGGGTTGTTGAGGTTTTTCCATACTTGATATCGAGTAAATCATATTTATTTTTGAGAATTCCAGAGTTGATACTGTCCATCGTAGCATTATAAAAACTCGCAGCTTGATCATTCACTCCGTAATCATCAATGATAAGAATATTCCCTTTTTGTTTCTTTACAAACCAAGCTTTACCGGTATCTGGCATTTGGATCATTTTACTGAAAGTACCGGCAATGTCTATTGCTTTAACATAAAAAATATTTTTTTCATCAAGCTTCAGATTCGGCAGCTTTATGGAGTACGGAGTACCAATCGTTGTACCAATGAACACATCGGCAGAAACTGTTGAACTTGAGAATGGAGCTTTCGCACGAATTGTAACGAATCTTGCCGAGCCTGGCAATTCAATAAAGCTCGCTGTGTCATTCAATGCGATAAAAACTTTTTGAACCGTTTCATCACCATCAACATCAGAAATATTCCATGCGAATGAAGCAACAGTAAATGTTGTCTCCGGAACTTGACTGTTCTGTTGAAATGAAACAATCGGCGGAGAGTTTTTTATCGGAAACGTAAGATGTGCAGGAGTTGGATCAATTGCACCGAAGTCGATAAACGGCTCTCCCTCATCCCATTTTCCATTATTATTTGAATCTGTAAATGGCTCGCTTCCATAGTTAATTCCGTTCACTACAACGGTTTGATCGTACTTTTTATTTCCCGCATTATCTACAGCAGCAGCCGAAAAGATATAGGAGGTATCAAGTCCTCTGATGACGAGCGAAAATGTTGAATCGTTTCGCGGTGTGAATCCATAATTTTTTTGATCCCATGAGATCAAATATCCAATTACGAAACCATCAGGATCGTCGCCCCACCAATGGACTTTCAACTTGCTGCTCTGCTGGCTTATAGTCTTTCCCGAATCCGGGTGAAGAAAGATATGAGTTTCAGGCGGTACATTTTGAACCTTTGAACCTGTTATCGATTCGGAACAGGAAATGATCAGAATCGCTGATATCAATACTGGAATGAGTATGTAATATTTTTTCATGTATCTAACAAGATATTTTAATTGTAGAGACACGCCCAGCCACAGCTGGTAAACGCGGCGTGTCTTTACTATATTATTTTACTATTTAATCAGCAGCATCTTCTTCGAGCTTGTAAATCCATCTGCAGTAATTTTATATAGATAGATTCCGCTAGACAAACCATTCGCGTTAAAGAAGTACTTATGTACACCGGGAGTTTGGAATTCATTATTCACTAATGAAACAACTTCCCTGCCAAGCACATCATAAATCTTCAAGCTTACATTTGAACTCCTCGGTAATGAATATTCAATTACGGTATTGGGATTGAATGGATTTGGATAATTTTGTTTTAGACTATATTCAATTGGGAATTCCGGATCATCTCCTACCGATGTTTGGAAGCCCACAAAGTCATCATCCTTCCGTGGGACTAATTTGTAATTACTGAATGAAAAGAAAAGTACACCAGTAAGAGAATCGAATTTATAACCAGTTTTCACCTCAGTTGTTTTGTGAGTCGGTAATGAAGTTGTCCAATTATTATGATACTTGTTAGGTCCTTCCTGAAGTTCAAGTCTAAGATCACCCGAACCATCTGTAATTAGAATTTCTCCAAAGTTGCTATTGCCTCCGCCGCCAGGACCAGGATTGCCGTCCGCATTTTCATTCGATACAGTTAGATTATTAAATTTAATCAAGACACCTTCCCATTTTTCAGCAGAAACAGTTCCTTTTGTTTTTCCGCCAATATCACCTGTAGTTTGTAATTGAGCAGCAGGAACTGAATTTCCGGATGAATGCTTAACAAAACTTGTGATCGAATCAATTGCTGTGTGAGAAAAAACTTCTCTAATTAATCCGGAAACAGAGACATCATCCCCTTTTCTTAATTCATCTCCAGTTAATCCTGCGACCCAAATTCCGCTCCAAGGACCAGTACCATTTTGAATATATGCACGGCGTGTTACAGAACCGCCATCGCCTCTTAAATCAGAAGTATCTGCTGTTACAATTCCACGCAATGTAACTCTATAATTCACATATCCGCCAAGACCATTTCCAAATGGTGCATATTGAATATCTTGTATTGTTAAAGGTCTATTAAGTACGAAATAAAAGTAACGTGAACGAGATGTATCAACAGGATTTATGGATATATTCCCTGCATTATCCTGAGCCCAAACGAAATAATCTACTAATGAAGAGTCAGTTACGCCAGGGATAGTCCCGCTCCAAGTTGAACCGCTTGTATTTGTCATACTGACCTCTGTCAAAGTTCCGCCATTTACTCGATATTTAATTTTTGCTGAACTAATAGTGCCATCGATATCCAGAATTTGAGCAGAGACTTGAACTGCCTGTGCTGGGGTAACAACGGCTTGATCTCTTGCAATTGAGCCGATTGCAGGAGGAATAATTGTTCCAATAACAATGTCATCAGGAAAAATTGGTCGTATAACATAACCAAGTGCACCGGTCCCTATAACACCCCGTATCTTTTCAATTGCTGTTCCATTTAAAGGAGGATCCCACTCTCTGATTTTATAAGCACGTTTTGTAAAATATGCAGATTGACCATGCACTTGTATTTTATTACCATCCAAATCAATAATTGCAAAAGGATTTGCATCGGCTGTTGAAGTACTTCGATCGGTAGCGATTACATTGCTT
>Ga0194120_10001977_pt1 | contig 36062 bp, 40 predicted proteins | sample TA2MahCa65mmetaG_FD_148642 | JGI IMG/M metagenome (GOLD analysis project Ga0194120, IMG submission 148642) | Freshwater microbial communities from Lake Tanganyika, Tanzania - TA2015019 Mahale Deep Cast 65m | ecosystem: Environmental > Aquatic > Freshwater > Lake | place: Tanzania: Lake...
GTCGGCCGATTGCAGCGCGGCCTTGTCCTGCAGCGCGATGGCGCGGGCCAGCGCCCCCTCGGGCAAGGCCGAGAGCAGCGACAGCGCGATCTTGGCGCCGACGCCCTGCACGCTCTGCAGCAGGCGGAACCAGCCGCGCTCGTCCTCGTCGGCGAAGCCGTAAAGCACGATCGCGTCCTGGCGGACATGGGTATCGATGGCAAGCGCGAGGCGCGCCCCGGGTGCGGCGCGGCGCAGCACGCCGGCGCTGGCCATGACCTCGTAGCCGACGCCGCCGACATCGAGGATCAGGCGGTCGGCCGCGATGCCGTCGACCGTGCCGGTCAGCTTGCCGATCATGCCGCGCGCTCCGCCAGCCGCGCCAGGCCGAGCGGCCCGCGGCCGTAATGGGCGTGGCAGATCGCCACCGCCAGCGCATCCGCCGCATCGGCCGAATCCGGCGCCGCCCCCGGCAGCAGCCGCGCCACCATCGCCTGGATGCGGGTCTTGTCGGCATGGCCGGCGCCGATCACCGCCTTCTTGACCTGGTTGGGGGCGTATTCCCACACCGGAATGCCCAGCACCGCCGGCGCCAGCAACACCACGCCGCGCACCTGGCCGAGCTTGAGGGTCGAGGCCGGATTCTTGTTGACGAAGCTCTCCTCGACCGCGACCGCGTCCGGCCGCCGCGCCGCAAGCACCGCCGACAGGCCGTCGTAGATCTGGCGCAAGCGCTCGGCCAAGGGCGCGTCGGCATCGCTGGTCACCAAGCCATGACCGAGATGGCCGAGACGGTTGCCCTCGGCCGCGATCAACCCCCAGCCGGTGCGCCGCAGCCCGGGATCAAGCCCCATCAGCAGAAGGCGCCCCGCCACGCTCAGCCCGCCAGCTTGCGCATGACATCTTCGGCGATGTCAAAATTGGCGTAGACGTTCTGCACGTCGTCATTGTCTTCCAGCCCGTCGATCAGCTTGATCAAGGTCTCGGCGTCGCCCGCCGCCACCGGCACCGCCAGGTTGGGCTTCCACACCAGCTTGGCGTGCCGGGGCGCGCCGAACTTGGCCTCGAGCGCGTCGCGCACCGCGGCCAGGGATTCGACCGCGCAGGTCACGGCATGCCCGGACTCCTCCGAGGCGACGTCGTCGGCCCCGGCCTCCAGCGCGGCCTCGAACATGGCATCGGCCGAGGCCTTGTCGGCGGCGTAGCGGATCTCGCCCGAGCGGGTGAAGTTGAAGGCGACCGAATTGGTCTCGCCCAGCGCGCCGCCGTTCTTGGAGAAGGTGGCGCGGACCTCCGCCGCGGTGCGGTTGCGGTTGTCGGTCAGCGCCTCGACGATCAGCGCCACGCCCCCCGGCCCATAGCCCTCGTAGCGCACTTCCTCGTAGCTGGCATCGCCCTCGCCGCCGGCGCCGCGCTTGATCGCGCGCTCGATGGTGTCGCGCGGCATGTTGGCTTCGCGCGCCGCCAGCACCGCCGCCCGCAGCCGCGGATTGTGGGCGGGATCGGGCAGGCCCGATTTGGCGGACACGGTCAATTCGCGGATCAGCTTGGTGAAGACCTTGGCGCGCTTGGCGTCCTGGGCGCCCTTGCGATGCATGATGTTCTTGAAGGCAGAATGACCAGCCATGCTCCGACACCCTTCCGGCAGGGGCTCTAAGTGTTTGATCCACAAGACTTAGTGCGAATCGCGCTTTTTACCATAGCCCGCGAATCGGCGCCAAGCATGGCCTCGGCTTGTGGCAACAATGCGGCCAAAGGCTTATACCTTGCCCATCATGTCCGAAGCCCCGATCGATCTCGCCCGTTTGCGCCAGCAAGTCGAGGGCAAGAACATCCACACCGAGACCCTGCTGGCGACCGACTATCTCAATCACTTCAACGAAATCGTCATGCTGCTGGACATGGTGGCCGACATGCCGGACATGATCGGCGACTGCAAGGCGTGGAAGCCCAAAAGCTATTCCGATCATTTCCGCGACAGCACCTTCGTCGAGAAGGAGCTGGCGATCCAGGCCTACGAACACGCCCCCAAGGCCTATCGCCAATCCTTCGACCGCACGGTCGAATTGGCCAACGAAGCGGTGGCGATGGGCGTGCAACGGCTCGAGGAGGCGATCGCCAAGGGCCAGCCCGGGCTGATCGCCGAGGTCGCGCGCCAGTCCTCGCAGCGGGTGCAGAAGCTGATGGACGTGTGCGGCGCCATCATCCACGGCCGCGCCACGACCCTGAACCAGGCCGAGATCGACCAGCTGATGGGGAATTAGACCGCGATCGGTTCATAGGGAATCGCGGCCGCGATTCCCTATGAACCGTGAATCGCGGTCCAGAGCAGGATACGAGGGCATGATCCGCGATCTGTCTTGAACTCTATGGTTCAAGACAGATCGATCATGCCCTAAGGCGGATCGAAGCCGTTGGCGGTCAGGATGGCGCGGGCGCGGTCCGAGACCAGGTAATCGGCGAAGGCGCGCGCATCGGCGCCGGCGCCCTTGACCACCACCACCTGCTGGCGAAGCGCGCCGTGCATCGAAGCCGGCAGCGCCGCGTGTTCCAGGCCCGCGCCGCGCGCCACTGCCAACGCGACCAGGCCTGCAGCGGCGGCGCCGCTTTGGACGAAGCGCGCCGCCTGGGCGACGTTCTCGCCCAGCACCAGCCGGGATCGCAGCGCCGGCCACAGCCCGGCCCCGCTCAGCGCCTCGACCGCGGCCCGGCCATAGGGCGCGTGCTCGGGATTGGCGATGGCGAACTTGGCGCCGCCGCGCGCCGCCAATTCCCGTCCGAGACTTGCCAGCGTCGGATCGAGCGCGATGGCGGCGTTCCTGGCCACCACCAGCGCCAGCCGCCCGCGCGCATAGTCGCGCGGCGGACCCTCGGCGCGGCCGGATTCGACCGCGAAGCGGGCATGGCTGTCGTCGGCCGACAGCAAGAGCTGGAACGGCGCGCCGCGCGCGATCTGGCGGGCCAGCATGCCGGAACTGCCGAGAGTGGGATTGAGCGCGCGGCCGAAATCGGCCGCCAGCGCCGGCAGGACGAATTGCAGGTCGGACGCGGCGGCGATGGCCGGAGGCTCGGCGCGCGCGGCGCTCCCCAGCGCGAGGCCGAGGATCAGTCCGAATGCGCGCCCTGCAGCACCCATTTGCCGATCAGCTCGCGTTCCTCGGGCTTCATCTCGGTCTTGTTGCCGAGCGGCATGGTGGTGGTCAGCACGGTGCGGGCGAAGATCTTCTGCGCCCCGCGCCGGATCTGCTCGGGGGTGTCGACCACGAAGCCGCCCGGCGGCTTGTCGACGGTGTCGTCGGTCGGCCGCGCCGAATGGCAGGTGGCGCAGCGTTCGGCCAGCACGGCGCGGACCTCGGCGAACGGCACCTTGGCCTCGTTGGGGTCGAGCTTGAGCCGCGGCCGCTCGCTCGCCGCCATGCCGAAATAAAGCGCCAGCGTGGCCGCGGCGGCGTAACCCCACCAGCGGTACTCGACGCTGCCGGCGTTGCGGCGGTTGAAGAATTCGCGCACCAGCGCGCCGATGGCGAACATCGCCATCAGCACCGCCCAGTTGTGGGGGTGGCCGAACAGCATCGGGAAATGGCCCGCCACCATGGTCACCAGCACGCCCAGCGTCAGGTAGTTGTTGTGCACCGAGCGCTGCTTGGCCTGCTTGCCCAGCGCCGGGTCCGGCACCTGGCCGGCGATGCGCGCCGCCACCAGCTTGCGCTGGTTGGGGATGATGATCATGGCGACGTTGGCAACCATGCAGGTGCCGACCAGCGCGCCGACATGGATGAAGGCGGCGCGGCCGGCGAACAGCTTGCACAACAGGATCGAAGCCAAGGTCAACAGCGCCCAGCCCAGCGCGGCGCCGGCGCGGCTCTTGCCGAGCGGCGACTTGAACAGCCGGTCGTAGGCCAGCCAGCCGACCGGCAGCGCGCCGAGGCCGAGCGCGATCGCCGTGCCGGGCGCGAGGTCGGCCACCTCGGGATCGACCAGGTTCACCGCCTGGCCGAAATAGAACACCACCACCAACAGCGCGAAGCCCGACAGCCAGGTGACGTAGGCCTCCCATTTGAACCAGTGCAGCGGCGAGGGCATGGGCTGGGGCGCGACCAGGATCTTGTTGACCTCGTAGAAGCCGCCCGAATGCACCATCCACAACTCGCCCTCGACCTGGGCCTTGTGCGGCAGCGCCGGCGGCTTTTGCAGATTGGCGTCCAGCCACATGAAGAAGAACGAGGCGCCGATCCAGGCGATGCCGGCGATCAGGTGCAGCCAGCGCAAAAGCAGATTGAGCCAGTCGAGCAGTTCGGCGCTCATGCCGCCGCCTTGTTCGCGAACGCCGCCAGCGCGGCATCGACGCCCGCGCCGGCCGGGGCGCGGAAGCCCTTGGCGCGAAGACTCGCCTCCAAGGCGCCGAGACACAGCAGCACGTTGCGCGGGCTGGCGCCGTAGCCCATGGTGCCGATGCGCCAGATGCGGCCGCGCAACGGCCCGAAGCTGGTGCCGATCTCGATGCCGAAATCGGCCAGCATCATGCCGCGCACGCCTTCGCCGTCGACGTCCTTGGGAATCACCACGCCGGTGACATTGGGCATCTTGTGGCGCTGGTCGCCGAACAGCTCCAGCCCCATCGCCCGCAAGCCCGCCGTCAGCCCGCGGCTGACCCGAGCATGGCGGGCGAACACCGCATCGAGGCCTTCTTCCAGCACGACGCGGGCGCATTCGTGCGCGGCGTAGAGCATCGAGGTGGCCTCGGTGTGATGGTTGAGCCGCGCCTCGGACCAGTAATCCATCAGCATGGCGAGGTCGAAGTAGTTGGACTGGATGCGCCGGCCGGGACCGTTCTGCGCGCCCTCGGGGCGGATGCCGGCCTCGATGTGCTTGCGGCGGACGATGCGGGTTTCGGCGCGGTCATTGAAGGTGATCGGCGCCGAGCCCGGCGGCCCCGACAGGCATTTCTGCAGGCCGGCGGTCATGACGTCGACCCGCCACTCGTCGACCCGGATGTCCATGCCGCCCAGGCTGGCGGTGGCGTCGGCGTAAAGGATGGCGTCGATCTCGCGGCAGGCCTGGCCGATCTCGGCCAGCGGCTGGGCCAGCGTGGTCGAGGTATCGCCGTGTACGCAGGCGACCAGCTTGGGCCGCAGCCGGCGCATGGCCTCGATCGCCCGCCCGGGTTCGAACACCGTGCCCCATTCGGCCTCGATGGTCTCGACCCGGCCGCCCGAGCGGCCCGCGATCTCGGCCAGCAGATGGCCGAAGCGGCCGAAGATCGGCACCAGCACCGTATCGCCCGGCTCGATCAGCGAGGCCAACGCCGCCTCGATGCCGGCGCGCGCCGTGCCGTCGATCAGGAAGGTCCAGCGATTGGCGGTGCGGAAGACCTGGCGGTAGGCCGCCATGGTCTCGCCCATGAAGCGGGTGAATTCGGGATCGAACTGGCCCAGCATCGGCATGCTCATCGCCCGCAAGACGCGCGGATCGACGTCGACCGGCCCCGGCCCCATCAAGAGCCGCGGCGAGGGATTGAGCGGACGCGGCACGCCGCTCATGCCGTCGCCGCCCGATAGGGGAAGTTGGCGTGCCAGTGCCGGGCGATGTCCTCGCGGCGGCAGATCCAGACCTGGTCGTGGCGGCGGACATGCTCGAGGAACCGCTCCAGCGCCGCGATCCGTCCCGGCCGCCCGACCAGCCGGCAATGCAGTCCGACCGACATCATCTTGGGGGCGTGCGCGCCCTCGGCATAAAGCGTGTCGAAACTGTCCTTGAGATAGGCCAGGAACTGATCGCCCGAGTTGAAGCCCTGCGCCACGGCGAAGCGCATGTCGTTGGCGTCCAGCGTGTAGGGCACGATCAGCTGCGGCTTGCCGCCCTCGACATGCCAATAGGGCAGATCGTCGGCGTAGGAATCGGCGTCGTAGAGAAAGCCGCCGTCCTCGACCACCAGCCGGCGGGTGTTGGGGCTGCAACGGCCGAGATACCAGCCGCGCGGACGCGCGCCCGTGACGCGGGTGTGGACCTCGATGGCGTTGCGCATATGCGCGCGTTCGGTGGCGACGTCGAGGAAGGAATAGTCGATCCAGCGCCAGCCATGGGTGGCGATCTCCCACTCCGATTCCTTCATCCCCGCCACCGCCTCGGGATTGCGTTCCAGCGCCATCGCCACGCCGAACACCGTCGCCGGCGCCTCGAACTTCCGGAACAGGCGGTGCAGCCGCCAGAAGCCGGCGCGGCTGCCGTATTCGTAGATCGACTCCATGTTCATGTGGCGGATGCCGGGGAAGGAGGCGGCGCCGACGATCTCGGACAGGAAAGCCTCGGAGCCGGGATCGCCGTGCAGCACGCAGTTCTCGCCGCCTTCCTCGTAGTTGATGACGAACTGCAGCGCGAGGCGCGCCCCGCCCGGCCATTTCGGATCGGGCGTGCCGCGGCCGTAGCCGCGCAGGTCGCGGGGGTAGGGCGCGCTCACGTCCGCCTCGACCCGGGCTCGAATTCCTCGATCAGGCGCAACAGCGCCCGGGTCGCGATCTCGGCGTCGTCCATGGTCATGGCCTCGGCCGGATTGTGCGACACGCCGTGCTTGCAGCGCACGAACATCATGCCGATGTCGCACAGCCCGATCATGGTCATGCCGTCGTGCCCGGCGCCCGAGGGCAGATCGAAGCGCTTCTGGCCCTGGCTTTCGATCGCCCGGCCGATGCGCTCCATCAGCCAGGGCGAACAGGCGCAGGCCTTGCCGTCGTGGATGGTGGAAATGGCCAGGCCGACCTTGCGGCGGGCGGCGATGGCGGCGAATTCGCGCTCGACATCGGCGATGGCGGCCTTGCGCAGGCCGTCGTCGCCCGAGCGCAGATCGACGCTGAAGCGCACCTTGCCGGGAATGACGTTGATCGCGCCCGGCAGGCATTCGATCCTGCCGACCGTGCCGACCAGCCCCGGCGCCGAGGCGCGCCGTTCGACCGCCAGCACGCATTCGGCCGCGGTCGCCAGCGCGTCGCGCCGCGCCTTCATCGGCACCGTGCCGGCGTGCCCGGCCTCGCCGGTCAGCTCGACCGACAGCCGGGTCGAGCCGGCGATGGCGTCGACCACGCCCAGCGCCAGGCCGCCGGCTTCCAGCACCGGACCCTGTTCGATGTGCAGCTCGACATAGGCCAGCACCTCGGACGGCTTGCGCGCCGCCTGGCCGACGCGCGCCGGATCGAATCCCGCCGCCCGCAGCGCCTCGGCCATGCTGGTGCCGGCGGCGTCCTTGGCCGCCAGCGCCGCCCCATCCAGCGTGCCGATGACGGCGCGCGAGCCGATGAAGTTGACCGGAAAGCGCACCCCTTCCTCGTCGGCGAAGCCGATCACCTCGACCGCGAAGGGCAGGCGCTTGCCGGCGCGGCCGAGGGCTTCGACGCATTCGATGCCGGCGATCACGCCCAGCATGCCGTCATAGCGGCCGGCATCGCGCACGGTGTCGAGATGCGAGCCCAGCAGCAGCGCCGGCGCCCCCGGCTGGGCGCCTTCGTAGCGCCCGACCACGTTGCCTACCGCGTCCAGCCGCGCCGTCATGCCGGCCTCGCGCATCCAGCCCAGCACGTCCTCGTGCGCCTTTTTCTGCGCCGCGCCGAGATAGGTGCGGGTCAGGCGGTCGGGGTCGTCGCTGTGGGTGGCGAGGCGGTCGAGCCGGCGCATCATGCGCGGCCCGAAGCGCGGCGCATTGTCGCGCGAGTCGGACGTCATCGGTTTGATGTACAATTCCGGCCGCCGGCTGTCCATGACCCCGATCCCGCTGTCGAAACTCAATGCCATGGATCGCGCCGCCTTCGTGGCCGCGCTGGGCGGCGTGTTCGAGCATTCGCCCTGGATCGCCGAAGCCGCCCATGGCGCGCGGCCCTTCGCCAATCTCAACCGCCTGCATGGCGCCATGATCCACGCCGTCGAGACTGCCGGGGCCGAGCGCCAGACCACGCTGATCGCGGCCCATCCCGACCTGGCCGGCAAGGCGGCGCGGGCCGGAAACCTGACCGCGGATTCGACCCGCGAACAGGCCTCGGCCGGACTCGACCGGCTGAGCGAGGCCGAATATGCGCGCTTCCATCGCCTCAATGCCGCCTACCGCCGCAAATTCGGCTTTCCCTTCATCGTCGCCGTGCGGCTGAACACCAAGCACACCATCCTGGCGGCGTTCGTGCGTCGCTTGCGCAACGACGCCGCCACCGAGCGCGCCGCGGCGCTGGAGCAGATCTATCTCATCACCCGCCTGCGCCTCGAGGCGCTGGTCAAGGAGGGCTGAATGGCCAAGCTATCGACCCATGTGCTGGACACCGCCCATGGCCGCCCCGCCAAGGGAATGCTGATCGAATTGTTCGCGCTGGAGGGTGCCGCGCGCAAGCCGCTGACCAGCGTCCAGACCAATGCCGATGGCCGCACCGACCGGCCGCTGCTGGCGGGCGACACCATCCCGACCGGCGCCTACGAGTTGCTGTTCCATGTCGGCGACTATTTCACGGCGCTCGGGGTCAAGACCGCCGATCCGCCCTTTCTCGGCCAAGTGCCGGTGCGCTTCGCCATCGCCGAGACCGCCGGCAACTACCACGTCCCCCTGCTGGTCAGCCCGTGGAGCTATTCGACCTATCGCGGTTCGTGAGCGCGATCAGCGGTCTTTAGCCAGGATGGTGACGGCGCAGGCGGCTTCGTCGAAGCCGATCACGCCGCCGCCGTTTTCGGCCAGCGCCCATTCCGCGCCCTTGGCCTGACGCGCCCCGGCCTCGCCGCGCAATTGGCGGGTCAGTTCCTCGATCATCGACAGGCCGGTTGCGCCGACCGGGTGGCCCTTGGATACCAGCCCGCCCGATAGGTTGATCGGCAGCCTTCCGCCCAGCGCGGTCTCGCCCGATTCCGCCAGCCGCCCGCCCTGGCCGTCGGCGCAAAAGCCCATCATCTCGGCCTGGTAGATTTCGCAAAACGAGGTGGCGTCGTGCAGCTCGGCCAGGTCGATGTCGGCCGGGCCGATGCCGGCCATGGCATAGGCCTTTTGCGCCGCCAGCCGCGACAGCCCGGGTTCGTCCAGCCGGCGGTATTTGCCGCCGGTCGCACCGAAGCCGGCGATGCGCACCGCGCGCGCCCGCACCGCCGGCGAGAAATCCGCCAATGCGTCCGCGCCGCAGACCAGCGCCGCCGCGGCGCCGTCGCCGATCGGCGCGCACATGGCGCGGGTCAGCGGATGGCTGACCGGGCGGTCGGCCAGCACCTGCTCGACGGTCATGCGGAAGCGGTATTGCGCCACGGGATTGAGCGCGCCGTGGTCGTGGTTCTTGGCCGCGGCGGCGGCGATCTGGCGCGCGGTGGTGCCGTGGCGCTTCATGTGCCAGCAGGCCTGCATGGCATAGGTGTCCATGAACACGGTGCGGTCGCCGCCGGTGGCGAAGTCCTTGCCGGATTCGGCGCCGGCGCGGGCGTAGTAGTCCTGCCACTCCGCCGGGTCGTACTGGTCGATGCCGCCCATGAACATGGCGTGGGTGCGTTCGGGATGGGCGGGCGCGAACATCTTTTCGACGCCGATGGCCAGCGCCATCCGCGCCTGGCCCGAGACCACGTCCTTCCAGGCGCCGTGCAAAGCCAGGCTGGCCGTGGCGCAGCCGGCCTCGACGTTGACCGTCGGCACGCGCTCGGGGAAGCGGCCCTCGCGCACCAGGGGCGTGAAGCAGACCTGGCCGCGGATCGAGCCCTGGCCGTCGGTCCACATGCCGCAATTGCCGAACCAGGCGCTGCCGATGCCTTCCCCGTCCTCGCGCCCGGCATCGGCCAGCGCGCCGAGATAGGCCTCGCGCGTCAGCTCCTTGACCGAGACCTCGGGCCGCCGCCCGAATGCCGTGGCATGCACGCCGACGATATAGACCGGGGTCATCGTCTTTTCTCCCGAGCTATCGGCACGGTGTCGTTGACCCGACGGATCATGCGCTCGACCGCGGGAACCACATTGACTGCTTCCATTCTTACGTTCGGGTGCAGGCTTGGGAAGACCCGAAACATCTCGTCGGCAAAGGCCTGGCCGATTTCGCTTACGTTATCGAATAGCAATGCGACCTCACGGAAATTTTCGACCCTCGCCATCAACCGCTTGGCTTGCGAGCGCGACACAAGATTCTCGCCTTCATATTTTGCCAAGTTTACGAAGACCTGAGTGCGTGAAAACTTGTGATCCTCATCCGGAGTCGTGAAACGCGCGAAGATATCGGCCAACTCGTGCGTGGCGCGCCGCGATATGTGCATTATGACGAAGGTACCAGGCGAATCCCCGTCACGCGGACCGATATCGTATACCCAATCGGAATCATGTTTTCGTGTAACACCATACAGAATCGAGCCCGAATTAATTACAAACCCATCGAACGCACGGCTGGTGAAAAAAATGCCTTCGCCGCTATGCCGCTTGGGATCGGTGGTCAGCTTGCCTTTAGACAGTTCCAGCGCGGCCTCGTTTTCGTTCGCCAATCCCATATCGGTCATGATCTTACGGAACAAACCGATTCCCTGATCTGCGATCGACATCGTGATTTCACGAGCGTTCATGGTCAGGTTGACCCGCGCGGTTTTCGATCCCGAGTGATCGATGATATTGTTGAACATTTCGGTGAAACCGTAGCTGCAAATGTCATGGACGTTCTTTTGCTCGGTCTTCAGGAAGGGCGCGGCAGTTTCGTTCCAAACCACATGTTCCTGGGTCTCCGAGTCGATCGGCAGATTCCATGTCCGGCTGACCAGAACCTTGAGCGCGTAGACCCGCTGGCGGGTCTTGCCTTTGGCCTCGATCAGGCCTTCGTCGATCAGGACATGCAGGTGGCGATTGACCGCCTGGCGCGAAATCTTGAACTTGGCGGCCGCCAGCTTGGCGACATCCTTGGGATGCGCCGCCAGATTGTCTAGGATGAAGGCGCGGATCGCGCCCAAGCCCGCCGCTTGAAGGGTCATGTTAGATTGTCAACATAAATGAGATATATTGTCAACATAAGCGCGCCATGACCAAGACCCTCGACATGCTCGGCCTGGGCGAGGCGCTGGTCGAGTTCAACCAGGTCAACCCCGGCCAGCCGGTCTATCGCCGCGGCCATGGCGGCGACACCTCCAACGCCATGATCGCCGCCGCCCGCCAGGGCGCGCGCGCGGGCTATTGGACCGCGCTGGGCAAGGACGAATTCGGCGACGAATTGATGGCGCTGTGGGCGCAGGAGGGGGTCGATGCCGGCCGCGTGCCGCGTCATCCCGAGGCGCCGACCGGGATCTACTTCGTCAGCCACGGCGCCGCCGGGCACGTCTTCACCTATCGCCGCAAGGGCTCGGCCGCCAGCCTGATGCGGCCCGAGGACCTGCCCGCCGATCTGCTGGCGGCGACGCGCGCGCTGCACGTCTCGGCCATCAGCCAAGCGATCAGCCCGAACGCCGCGGAGACGGTCGAAGCGGCGATGACCGCGGCCCGCGGCGCGGGCGCGCTGGTGGCCTACGACACCAATCTACGGCTCAGGCTGTGGGACATCGAGACCGCGCGCGCCACCATCCATCGCGCGCTGCGGCTGGCCGACATCGTCCTGCCCAGCCTGGAAGAAGCCCAGCAGCTGACCGGCCTTACGGCGCCCGATGCGATCTGCGATTTCTATCTCGGCCTCGGGCCGCGGCTGGTGGCGCTCAAGCTGGGGGCCGAGGGCGCGCTGATCGCCGACGGCGAGCGGCGTTCGCGCATCGCGCCGCATGTCGTCACCGCGGTCGACGCCACCGGCGCCGGCGACGCCTTCGACGGCAGCTTCGTCTGGCGGCTATTGTCCGGTGACGAGCCGAACAGGGCCGGACGCTACGCCGCGACGGCGGCGGCCCTGTCGACCACCGGCTTCGGCGCCGTCGCGCCGATCCCGACCCGCGCCCAAGTCGAGGCGGCCATGGGGGAGAGACGATGAGTCAGCGGATTCTGGTGTTGGGTGCCGGCGCCATCGGCGGCTATTACGGCGGCCGGCTGGTCGAGATCGGCGGCGATGTCACGTTTTTGGTAAGGCCGCGGCGCGCCGAGCAGATCGCGCGCGACGGCCTGCGCATCGTCAGCTCCTTCGGCGACTGGACCGGCCAGGTCAAAACCGTGACCGCCGGGCAATCGGCCGGCGACTTCGATCTGATCCTTCTGACCTGCAAGGCCTACGACCTGGAGGCGGCGATCCGCGATCTGGCGCCGTTCGCGGCCGGCGCGCGGGTGCTGCCGGTGCTGAACGGCATCCGCCATCTCGACGCGCTCGACGCCGTCTACGGCCGAAAGCGGGTCATGGCCGGCACCTGCCATATCGGCGCGACGCTGGACGCCGACGGCACGGTGCGGCACATGAACCAGCTTCACAACCTGCTGCTGGGGCCGCGCGATCCCGATCAGGCCGAAGCCATCGCCGCCTTGGCCGCGCTTTGCGGCCGCGCCAAGATGGCGATCAAGACCGTGCCCGAGCCGATGGTCGATCTCTGGGCCAAGGTGGTGTTCCTGGCGCCGCTGGCGGCGATGTGTTGCCTGATGCGCGGCACGGTCGGCGACATCGTCGCCACCCCGGACGGCACGGGCCTGATGCGCCGCGCGCTGGCCGAATGCGCCGCCATTGCCGGCGCCGCCGGATTTCCGCCCAGCGACAAGCACCTGGCGCTGACCGGCGAGGGGCTGACGCGGGCGGGATCGCCCCAGCACGCCTCGATGCTGCGCGATCTGCGCAAGGGCGGCGCCACCGAGGCCGAGCACATCCTGGGCGATCTGGTCGGCCGGGCGCAGGCGGCCGGGATCGATGCGCCGCTGCTGACCGCGGCGCTGGCGCATCTGCGGGTTTACGAAGCCGGCCGCGATCCGAAAAAGGATTGATGCCCTCTTGCATCGATCCTAATTCGGATTAGGATCGGGCGCCATGCAGCCGGGACGCAATTGGTGGCGCCAGGCCAACCACGATTTCGCCCATGCCCGCCTCAGCCTGGCGCGCGGCGCGCATGACTGGGCGGCCCAGGCCGCGCAACAGGCGGCCGAGAGGGCGCTCAAGGCGCTGCTGATCGCCGGCGGCGAAGTGCCGCCGCGCAGCCACGACCTGCCGACGCTTTTGCGCCAGGCGCGCAAGACCGGGCTGATCGGCCGGGCGCTCGACCGCCGCAAGGCCGATTTGGCGATGCTGTCGCAGTTGCAGATCGCCGCCCGCTACCCGCTGGGCGAGGACCAGGCGCCGCCGATGGACAGCATTCCCGCCAAGCAGGCCCGCGCCGCCACCGCCACCGCCCGGGCGGTGCTGATGGCGGTGGCGAAGGTCCTGGGGTCGGACGATGAACCGGCTTGAGCGGACGCGGGCGCGGGTCGCGGCGCGGGTGCTGCGCACGGCACGGGCGGCGGCGGTCGAGCTTGGCCGTCGCGATCCCTCGGTCGAGGCGGTGTTTCTCTACGGCTCCTTCGCCAGCGGCGAGTTCGATGGCCTGTCCGATGTCGATCTGCTGGTGGTCGGCGGCGGCGGCGATCTCGACCGCGACCGGCTGGCGGCGCTGAGACGGCCGGTCGAGGTGGTGACGATGACGTCCGCCGAATGGCATCGCCGACGGGTCAAGCCGGGCGACTTGGCCGAGAGCGTCGCGCGCGAGGGCGTGGCACTGTACCGGCGACCGGCCGCGAGCCAATCCAAGGATCTCGGCGCGCGCCTCAAGGCCGCGCGGCTTGCGCGCGGGCTCAGCCAAGCCGCCATGGCGCGTCGCGCCGGCTGTCCGCAATCGCTGGTGTCGCGGCTGGAATCGGGCGGCGGCGTGCGGCTGGCGGCGGTCGCCGCCGTCGCCCGCGCGCTCGGTTTCGAACTTAGGCTCAGCCCTTGGTCTCGGGCCTGAGCGGCAGCGGTTCGCGCCAAACCACGACGCGGTTGCGGCCTTCCTGCTTGGCGCGATAGAGCGCGGTATCGGCGCGCTCGATGGCGCGCTCGGGGCCGACGCCGTGCTCCATCAGGGTGAAGCCGATGCTGGTGGTGACGGCGACGCTGCGTCCCTCGCCCAGATCGCAGGGCTGGGATTCCAGCCCCGCGCGCAGACGTTCGAGGATGCCGCCGGCGACATTCTCGTCGGCCGCGGGCAGGCAGAACAGGAATTCCTCGCCGCCGTAGCGGAACATCAAGTCGTAGGAACGCAAGCGCTCGGCCAGCACGGCCGCGGCATGGGCCAGGACGCGGTCGCCGACGGCGTGGCCGTGGCTGTCGTTGATCGCCTTGAAGCGGTCGAGATCGACCAGCGCCACCGCCGCCGGCAGGCCGGTGCGCTGGGCGCGCTCGCGCTCCTTGTCGAGTTCGCCCAGCATGCGCTGGCGGTTGCGCACCCCGGTCAGCGGGTCGAGATCGGCCTGGGCGTGGCGGAAAGCGGCCTGTAGGCGGCGGGCTTGGGCGACGAAATTGCGCGACTTCACGGCCAGCGCCTCGAGTTCCTCGCGCGGGATGTCGGGGCGCTTCGAGGCGCGGCCGCAGATGATGCGCGCGCCCGAATGCAGGCTGCGATGCAACTCGCCCAGCGCGCGGAACGCCGGCTGGGCCACCAGCGGATCGGCGCGATGGGTCTCGTACCAGAGCCCGAAGCGGGTCAGCAGATGGGCGTTGTCGCCGGCGATCTCGGGGCCCGGCTCGGCGCGGCGGATGATGGCGTGATAGACGCCGTGCATCCAGGCCGCCTGCTCGTCGATCGCCTGGTCCAACAGCGCGGCCACGTCGCCGAGCTCGGCCGAGGCTTGCGGCGGCTGGCTCACGACTGAAGCAGCGTCCGCAGGCGCTGGGCGATGGTTTCGGGCGCGGTGCCGGGACGGAAATGGGCGACGTACTTGCCCTCCCGGTTCATGACGTAGGTGAGGCCGGAATGATCGACCGAATAGCCCTCGCCGTCCTTGGGCCGGTTGACGGCGTAGAACACGCGATAGGCCTTGGCGGCGCGGGCGATGTCGGCCTCGCTGCCGGTCAGCCCGATCAGCCCAGGATGGAGATTGCCGAGATAGTCGGCCAGCACCTGCGGCGTGTCGCGCGCCGGATCGACCGTGACGAAGATCGGCGCCACCTTGGCGGCGTCGTTGCCCAGCAGGTCGAGCGCGCCGGCGATGGCGGCCAGTTCGGTCGGGCAGACATCGGGACAATGGGTGAAGCCGAAGAACAGCACCATCGGCCGGCCGCGATAACTCTGGTCGGTGACTCGCCGGCCGGTGTGATCGGTCAACTCGAAGGCGCCGCCGATCAGCGCCTCGCCGCGGCCGGGACCCGCGGGCGAGGCGGCATTGTGCTCGATCCACAGCCGCGCCAGCACCACGCCGGCAAGCCCGGCGACGGCGGCATAAAGCGCGATCCGGAGCAGACGCCAATTCATCCCACCAGCACCATCGCCAGGACTCCTGCCGCCGTCAACGGCCAGGCGATGATGGGCTGCGCGCCCCAGCGAAGCAAGCGGAAGGAAGGTTCGAGCCCGAGGGCGTGAACCACGGCCAGGACGGCGCCGACCGAAAGCGCGGCCCGCGCCGCCTCGCCGGCCAGATCGCGGCCGAGCCCATAACGCCAATGCATGGAAAGCGCGGCGACCGCCGCCGCCAGCGACACCCAGCGTTCGGGATTCACAGCGCCTTGAGGATGCCTTCGACCATCTTCTTGGCGTCGCCGAACAGCATCATGGTGTTCGAGCGATAGAACAGCTCGTTGTCGACCCCGGCATAGCCCGAAGCCATCGAGCGCTTGACGAACAGCACGGTCTTGGCCTTCTCGACGTCGAGGATCGGCATGCCGTAGATCGGGCTGGCCTTGTCGGTCTTGGCGGCCGGGTTGGTGACGTCGTTGGCGCCGATGACGAAGGCGACATCGGCGGTGGCGAACTCGGCGTTGATGTCCTCGAGTTCGAACACCTCTTCATAGGGCACGCTGGCCTCGGCCAGCAGCACGTTCATGTGCCCGGGCATGCGGCCGGCCACCGGGTGGATGGCGTACTTGACCGCCACGCCCTCGGCCTTGAGCTTGTCGCCCATTTCGCGCAGCGCGTGCTGGGCCTGGGCCACTGCCATGCCGTAGCCCGGCACGATGATCACCAGGCCGGCGTTCTTCATGATGAAGCCGGCGTCGTCGGCCGAACCCGATTTGTAGGTGCGGTCCTTGGCCGCGCCCGAGGGCGCCGCGCCCTCGGCGCCGAAACCGCCCAGGATGACCGAGACGAAGGAGCGGTTCATCGCCTTGCACATGATGTAGCTGAGGATCGCGCCCGATGAACCGACCAGCGCGCCGGTGATGATCAGCGCGGTGTTCTCGAGCGTGAAGCCGATACCCGCCGCCGCCCAGCCGGAATAGCTGTTGAGCATCGACACCACCACCGGCATGTCGGCGCCGCCGATCGGAACGATCAGAAGGAACCCGACCAGGAAGGCCAGCGCCGTCATCCACCAGAAGGCGGTGTGGCTTTCGGTGGCGGCGAAATGGCCCAGCGCCAGGACGATGGCGATGCCGATCGCCAGGTTGAGCCAGTGCTGGCCCTTGAACACGATCGGCGCGCCCGACATCAGCGCCTGCAGCTTGGCAAACGCGATCACCGAGCCCGAGAAGGTGATGGCGCCGATCGCCACGCCCAGGCCCATCTCGATGCGGCTGGCGACCTTGATCGAGCCGACCGAGCCGATGCCGTAGGCGTCGGGCGCGTACAGCGCCGCCGCCGCCACCAGCACCGCCGCCAATCCCACCAGCGAATGGAAGAACGCCACCAGCTGCGGCATCGCCGTCATCGCGACCTTGCGCGCCACCACCGTGCCGACCGCGCCGCCGATGACCATTCCGAGCAGGATCAGTTCGTAGGACAGGATCTCGGGCTTGAGCAGCGTGGTGACGATGGCGATCGCCATCCCGGCCATGCCGAGCAGGTTGCCGCGGCGGGCAAGATCGGGGCTGGACAGCCCGCGCAGCGCCAGGATGAAGAGCGCGCCCGAGACCAGATAGGCCAGCGCGGCGAGATTGTCGGACATGGCGCGTTCCCGGCCCCTAGCGCGGCTTCTTCTTGAACATGTCGAGCATGCGCTGGGTGACGACGAAGCCGCCGAAGATGTTGACCGCCGCCAGGATCACGGCGACGAAGCCCAGCCATTTCGACAGCGACAGCTCGGCCGGCCCGGCCGCGATCAGCGCGCCGACGATGATCACCGAGGAGATGGCGTTGGTGACGCTCATCAGCGGCGTGTGCAGGGCCGGGGTCACGCTCCACACCACGTAATAACCGACGAAGATCGCCAGCACGAAGATCGACAGGCGGAAGACGAAGGGATCGATGCCGGCGGCTTCCATCTCAATTCTCCTTGAACGCCGGATGCGTCACCTGGCCGTCGCGGGTCAGGGTCACGCCTTTGAGGATCTCGTCCTCGAAATCGAGCTTGAGCGACTTGCTCGCCTTGTCGATCAGCGGCGTGAGGAAGGCCAGCAGGTTGCGGGCATAAAGCGCGCTGGCGTCGGTGGCCAGGCGGCTGGCGACGTTGAGGTGGGCGACGATGGTGACGCCGTGCGCCAGCGTGACCTCGCCCGGCCGGGTCAATTCGCAATTGCCCCCGGCCTCGGCCGCCAGGTCGACGATCACCGCGCCCGGCTTCATCGCCTTGACCATCTCGGCGTCGATCAGCCGCGGCGCCGGCCGGCCCGGGATCAGCGCGGTGGTGACGACGATGTCCTGCTTCTTCAGCGTCTCGGCGATCAGCGCCGCCTGCTTCTGCTGGTAAGCCGCGCTCATCTCCTTGGCGTAGCCGGCGGCGGTCTGGGCTTGGCGGAACTCGTCGTCCATCACGGCGACGAAGCTGGCGCCCAGGCTTTCGACCTGTTCCTTGGTCGCCGGCCGGACGTCGGTGGCCGAGACGATCGCCCCCAGCCGCCGCGCCGTGGCGATGGCCTGCAGCCCGGCCACGCCCGCGCCCATCACCAGGACGCGCGCCGGCGCGATGGTGCCGGCGGCGGTCATCATCATCGGCAGCGCCCGGCCGAAATGCTGGGTCGCGTCCAGCACCGCCTTGTAGCCGGCGAGGTTGGATTGCGAGGACAGCACGTCCATCGCCTGGGCGCGGGTGATGCGCGGCATCAGCTCCATCGCCATCGCCACCAGGCCGCGCTTGGCGTAGTCCTTGACCTGGGCGCGCTGGCGGTGCGGATCCAGGATCGCCGCCAGCACCGCTCCCGGCCGCGCGCCGGCCAGTTCGTCGGCGCCCTCGGCCGCCTCGCGCGGACGCTGCACCTTGAGGATGATTTCGGCGTCGGCCAGTGCGGATCGCGCATCGGCCGCGATGACGGCGCCGGCGGCGCGGAAGGCCTCGTCGGACAGACCGGCGCCGTCCCCGGCCCCGGCTTCGACCACGATTTCGGCACCGAGCCCGATCAGCTTCTTGACGGTTTCGGGCGTCGCCGCGACCCGGCGTTCGAGCGGCCGGGTCTCCTTGAGTACCGCGATCTTCACGGAATGATTCGAGCGCGCGGGCTCAGACCACGAAAGCCGCCATCAGGACCAAAACGATCGCGATCGCGACGATCGAATAGGCGGTTACCTTGAGAAAGCCGTTGTAGGTGTCCTTGTGATGGGTCAGGTCCATGACGTCGTCCTCGCGCCTCTGCCGGTCTCGGAATCGGCCGGGACTATGGCAAAAACCCTGCCCCCCCGCAACGCGGCAAGCGGTCGCGGCAGGGGCCGGTCACAGCGTCTTGTGGCTGCCGTCGCACATGGGCGCTTTCTTCGAACGCTTGCAGCCGCACAGCCAGACGGTGGCGTCCTTGTCCTGAATCCAAGTGACCTGCTTGATGCCGGCCTTGGACGAGGTGTGCGAGCCGTCGCAGAACGGCTGGCTTTTGCTGAGGCCGCAGGCGCACCAGGCGTAGCGATAGCCGGCCAGAAGCTCGACCTTGTAGGAGCCTTTCTGGGCGATGACGGGTTCGTCGGACATGCAATTCCCTTGGATTTTGCGGTTGTGGCGCTGGCTTGACGCGACCGCGCGTGGCCTTTAACGGTTATTCGCGACGGTTCGTGCCGTCAAGGGGGGAGCATGCGTCAAGCCGCCGCCGTCAACGCCGATGCCGGCAAGGTCGCCGTGGTCGACGTCAACGCCATGGCCTGGGAAGCCACCGAATGGCAGGGCATCAGGCGCAAGGTGCTGGAATTCGTGTCCGATCCGCGCAAGGGGCGCGAGACTTCGATCCTCGAATTCGCCCCCGGCGCCGCCCTGCCGGTGACGACGCTGGCCGAGCGGCTGGATCTGTTCGTGCTCGAGGGCCAGCTTGGCGACGAACACGGCAGCTATGGCCCGCACACCTTCGTCCGCAATCCGCACGGCACGCGGCACACGCTGCGCTCGGACAAGGGCGCCGTGGTCTACATGAAATGGCGGGTGCCGATCCGGCCGCAGGCGCCCGGCAACCGCATCGTCATCGACGCCGCCACCGCGCAGTGGATGGCCTTTCCCCATCGCGGCTCGGAGGTGTTGCACCTCTATCCCAATGCCGACGGCATCGAGACCGGCCGCATCGGCCATGTCCACGTCAACCGCAAGATCCCCTCGCACGACCATTCGATCGGCGAGGAGACGCTGGTGCTGAAGGGTCGGCTGACCGACGAATACCAAAGCTACGGCCCCGGCACCTGGTTCCGCATGCCCTGCGGCGTGCCGCACGCGCCCTTCACCGGCGACGATCGCTGCATGATGCTGATCCGCGAAGGCGATATGGTCTGGTAACGCGCCGCGAGGCGCGCAGGTCGATAACGCGCCGCGAGGCGCGATGTGTGACGGCGTGCGGGGCACGCAAGGCGAAGTTCGAAGGGGGGAATCTCATGACTGTCCGCAAACCGGGCCTCGGCCCGATCCTGACCGCCGTGGTGGCCGCGCTCACGGCCGGCGCGGCTTCGGCCGCCGACTTCACCATGAAGATCGGCTTGGCGACCATGAACGACATCCAGCACCAATGGGCCAACTGGATGAAGGAAGGCATCGAGGCCAAGAGCAAGGGCCGCATCGCGGTGCAGATCTTCCCGCGCAACCAGCTCGGCACCATCGCCAGCCAGATCGAGGGAACCCAACTCGGCACGGTCGAGGCCTTCGTCGCCCCGGTCGATTTCTTCGCCGGGGTCGATCCGCGCTTCGGCACCTTCAGCATTCCGACCCTGTTCGAGGGCGCCGAGCACGCCGCCAAGACGATCCTCGATCCGGCGCTGAACAAGGAGATCCTGAACCTCGGCGCCGACAAGGGCGTGCAGCTGGTGTCGATCTTCACCTTCGCGCCGGCGCACTACTTCGCCAAGGCGCCGCTGCGCACGATCGACGACTTCAAGGGCAAGAAACTGCGGGTCAACGCCACGCCGGCCGAGCGCGCCAAGATGCGGCAGTTCGGCGCCACCGCCGTGCCGATGGATCTGTCCGAGGTCGTGCCCGGCATCCAGCAGGGCACCATCGACGGCACCATGAGCGCGTCGGCGATCTACGTGAACCTCAAGTTCAACGAAATCGCCAAGACCCTGACCGAGATCAACGACACCATGATCGTCTCGGGCGGGATCGTCAGCCGCGCCTGGCTGGCCAAGCTGCCGGCCGAGCTGCGCCAGGTGGTGACCGAAGAGGGCAACGCCATGCAGCCGCGCATCAACGCGCATTCGCGCGCGCTGGATGCCGAGATGCGCAAGCGCTGGACCGATGCCGGCGGCGAGTTCGTGCGCCTGCCGGCGGCCGACCAGGCGCGCATCAAGCAGCTTCTGGGCGGCATCGGCGAGGAAGTCACCAAGGACAATGCCGCCGTCAATGCCTTCTACCGCCGCCTCAAGGCGGTGGCCGGGAGTTGAACCGACGAGCGCGCGCGGCCGCCGATGGGTCGCCTGGTCTTCGTCGTCCTGCCGCGCTACTTGCTCGGCGGGCTGATGCTGATCGGCGTCGCCTTGGTGTTCGCCAACGTCGTCGGCCGCTATGTCTTCTCGGCGCCGCTGTTCTGGGCCGAGGAAGTGCTGGTCTATCTGGTGATCTGGGGCGTGTTCGTCGGCATGGCCAGCATCGCCTATAACGGCGACCACCTGACCATGGACCTGTTCCATCGTCGATTGAGTCCCGGCTTGGCGCGCGGCGTCAATGCCGCCATCGCGCTGGGCCTGGTGGCGGTGTCGGTCTTCGTCGCCTGGCAGTCCTGGCAGGTGGTGACGCTGTTCTGGAACATCGGCCAGGTCAGCATCGCCGCCGGCATCCCCAAGGCCTTGCCGCACGCCGCCATCGCCGTCGGCTTCGGCCTGACCGCGCTGGCGGTGCTGCTGCGCTGGCGCTCCTATCTGAGCGGAAAGTTCTGATCGCCGCGCCATGGGTTGGGTGCTGGCGCTGTTGCCGCTCGCGCTGTTGGCGCTGGGCTTTCCGTTTTTCCTGATCCTGCTGGCGACCGGGGCGGTGGCGCTGGTGGCGTTCGGCCAGGTGCCGCCGACCGCGATCCATCAGGTGATGTTCTCGGCGCTGGACAAGTACGCGCTGCTGGCGGTGCCGTTCTTCATCTTCGCCGGCGACTTGATGGGCCGCGGCGGCGTCTCGATCCGTCTGATCCGCTGGATGCGCTCGATGATCGGCGGCTTTCGCGGCAGCATGCCGTTCACCGCGCTGGGCGCCGCCACCGCCTTCAGCGCGATCTCGGGCTCGACCGCCGCCACCGTCGCCGCCATCGGCGGGCTGACCTACAAGCAGCTGCGCGAGGACGGCTATGACGAGCGCTTCTCGACCGGGCTGTTGATCTCGGCCGGGGCGATCGACAACCTGATCCCGCCCTCGATCGGATTCATCCTCTACGGCATCGCCGCCGAGGCCTCGATCATCAAGCTGTTCGCGGCCGGCATCATGCCGGGCCTGGTGCTGGCGGCGTTCTTCGGCGCCTACATCCTGTGGCATGCGACGCGGCGCGGCGAGCGCGGCCGGCCGCATTTCCGCTGGTCCGAATTCTGGGCCGCCAGCCGCGACGGCATCTGGTCGATCGCGGCGCCGGTGTTTATCTTGGGCGGCATCTACGCCGGCGTGTTCTCGCCCACCGAGGCGGCCGGGATCGCCTGCGTCTATGCCATCGTCGTCGTCGGCCTGGTCTACCGCGAAGTCAGCCTGGCCGGGATCTTCGATTCCGCCGCCCGCTCGCTCTATTTGACGGCACAGATCTTCGTCATCGTCGCCGCCGCCGCGGTCTATGGCTGGCTGTTGACCACCAACGGCGTGCCGGCGGCGTTGGCGCGCTTCGTCGACACGCTGGAGGTGCCGCCCTGGGCGGTGCTGCTGGCGATCAATTTGCTGCTGCTGGCGGTGGGCTGCGTGTTGGACACCGCCTCCTCGATCCTGGTGTTGACGCCGCTGTTGGCGCCGGTGGCCAAGGCGATCGGCGTCGATCCGATCCATTTCGGGGTGGTGACGATCATGAACCTCAGCATCGGCACCTTCACCCCGCCCTTCGGCATCAACATCTTCGTCGGCCAGGCGGTGTTCAAGGCGCCGCTGTCCAGCGTCTATCCTGGGCTGATGCCGTTCATCGCCGCCGCCCTCGCCGCGCTGGCGGTCGTGACCTATATTCCGTCGCTGTCGTTGTGGATCCTCAACTATATCGGATGACCGTGAGCCACGCCCATTCCCACGCCCCGATCGACGTGCACGCGCATTGGTATCCGCGCGCCTTTCTCGACTTGCTGGCGCGCGAGGGCGCCGCGCACGGCCTGGAATGGCGCGAGGTTCCGGGCCAGGGCCCGCAGTTCAAGGTCGGCCATCTCGCCACCGGGCCGGTCGGGCCGAGCTACGTCGATCTCGATGCGCGGCTGGCGGCGATGGACGCCCAGGGCGTGGCGATGCACGCGCTGTCGGTCTCGCAGCCGATGACCTATTGGGCGGCGCCGGGCTACGCCGAGCGGCTGTCGGCCTGCTACAACGACGCCCTGGCCGAGGCCCATGCCCGTCATCCCAAGCGCCTGGTCGGCCTCGCCACCCTGCCGATGCACGCGCCCGATCTGGCGCTGCGCGAGGTCGAGCGCTGCGCCAAGCTTGTGGGCGTGCGCGGCTTTTATCTCGCCACCCGCATCAACCAGCGCGAGCTGTCCGACCCCGCCTTCTTCCCGGTCTACGAGCGCATCGAGGCGCTGGGCCTGCCGATATTCCTGCATCCGGTGATGGTGATCGACGCGGCGCGGCTGGAGAAGTTCTACCTCACCAACCTGCTCGGCAATCCGTTCGAATCCGCCATCGCCGCCGCGCATCTGATTTTCGGCGGCGTGCTGGACCGCTTTCCGCGCCTGGACTGGGTGCTGCCCCATGCCGGCGGCGCCTTTCCCTGGCTGGTCTGGCGTCTCCGGCGCGGTTGGCAGAAGCGCCAGGACCTGCCGAAACTGTCGCGCGATCCGGCCGACTATCTCACGCGCTTCCACTACGACACCATCGGCTATTCCGATCACGTCACCGAATTCCTGGTGGCGCGGGTCGGCGCCGAGCGCGTGCTGATGGGCAGCGACTACTGCTTCCCGATCGCCTACGAACGCCCGGTCGAGATCGTCACCGCCCACCCGACGCTGGACGCAGGCCAAAAGCGCGCCATCGTCGAGGACAATGCGCGGCGGCTGCTGCGAGTCTAGCAGCCGGAGCTATTTGTGGAGCCTCAATGGGTTGTCCTCGGCTAGACCGCGATCGGTTCCTAGGGAATCGCGGTCCAGCGCAGGATACGAGGGCATGATTCACGATCTGTCTTGAACTCTATGGTTCAAGACAGATCGATCATGCCCTAGTGTCACCAATGCCGAAATCAGCCATAGCGTGATCGAACCAAGCCGACGATTCATGGCAGTCCATCAGAATAATCCGTATACGAACGGCATGTTCACGTCGTCTTCCGAGAGCACGAAGAGCAGACCAAGCACGAGTAAGGTCACAACCAAGGCAACGACGATGTAGCGCTTCATGCTGATCTGGCCTGCCGCCGGGTTAGATCGACTCGCGGTCAAGCTAACATCGCCTGTCACTCGAAGTCCACGGGGCCGAGATAGCCGAGCGTGGAGTGTCGTCGCCGGGGATTGCAGAAGCGCTCGATGTAGTCGAGGACATCCGCCATGGCCCGGTCTCGGGCTCGACAGGTCTTGCCGGCGGTTCTTTTTAGGATGTCCCGCTCCGCCTTCAGCCTGACGACATCGCGGCGCAGCCGCTCGATCTCCGACTGCGCGGGCTTCACCCGGCCCCGGCCGGGACCGCGTGTTGCGGATCGGCCAGGATCACCTTGATCCAGGTCCGCAGCACGTTCGGACGAACGTCGAGATCGCGCGAGGCTTGCGCCGGCGACACGCCTCGTTCTTTCACCGGTCGGTACGCCTCAAGCTTGAATTCCCTGCCGAACGTCCTGCGTCCCAAGCCGCACTTCCGGTTCCATCATCAAACACCTAAACCCGATGTCATCGGAACCGGCAGCAGGCGATCTAGCAGGTTGCTGAAAAAGGGTTTCGAGGCGTGTCAGCGAGCAAAATTGAATCAAAATGGATCGACTTTCGATTCTGATCTTTCGTCGTTACGCACGCCACGATTCTTTCGTTTCGTGTTTCACCATTCCCACCAAGTTTTTCAGCAGCCTGCTAGTGGCTACTGGCGGACGTACCATAGCTTTCATGCCCCGCGAGCGAATCGTCTCGCGAGTTGGAGTTCGTTGACAACCCCATTATCTAAAGTAGAGTGTTGGGTTGGGTCTCGAGTTCCGCGAGGCAAATAAGGATCAGTGAGTTCGGTGATCACGCGGTTCACGATCCTGCGCGTCGCGGTGACGCTGCTCGGGCTGCTAGGGGCAGCGCTCGCGATTTTTTTGCTGGTCCACTTTGATGTGTACCTGCAGAGTCTGGCTCGTCGCATAGCCCTGGCAGTCATGGTGGCAGGCGGCGCTATGGCCGTGTATGCCGGCCTGCGGTACCGCGTCGTCGCAGGCCTTGTCGTGACCGCTTCCGTTTCCGCGCTCGGCGCGCTGTATTTGGCTGAAACGGCCCTATGGCTTATGCGTCCTTTGGAGCCGGCCGGCCCGACTTTCCCTGCAGAAAACGCCCAAAGCGCCCTGCTGCAGGCCGCGCATAGGGAAGGGCGCGCTGTGTATCCGCTGGCCAATGTGACGTCCTTGTTGGAGAAAGGCGCTGATGGAAGGCGCATTCCGACGACGATGCTCGCCGGTGAGCCGGCTCTGAAGCTGGGTGGTGTCTCGGAGTCCACGACTCTTTTTTTCGACGAAACCAAGAGTCGATGGACTGAGGTGTCCTCGGACCGTTACGGCCATCGCAATCCGGACCTCGTCTGGGACTTGGCCCCTGTCGACGCTCTCGTTGTCGGGGCGTCCCACGTCGTCGGGTTCGCAGCGGCGCCGGACAGCGATTTCGTTTCGCTGTTTGGCAACGATCGCAAGGTGGCGCGGCTCGGGATCGGCGGCATCTCTGAATTGTTCAAACTGGCCATGCTTCGGGAATATGGGCCGCTGATCTCTCCCAAAATCGTGTATTGGGCCTATTCCGACCGCAACGATCTACAGGAAAATTTGACCGCGGAGTTGTCGACGCCCACGCTGAGCGCCTATCTCGATCCTGGCTTTCGGCGTGACGTGGCGCGCCACGAGGCGGAGCTCAGCACTCAACTGCGGTCCCAGATGCGCAAGAAATTCACCACCCAGGACGCCGTGTTCGCTCCCAATCCGACTTCACACCCGATCGAATGGACCCGTGTTGCCCGCCTTGAACGCCTTCGGTTGCGTGTTGGTCTGACGGGTAGTCCGGTTCCAAAGGCCAATCTGTTGGGGTGGCGGCAAGCGATGCTCGTCGCACGGAACTCAGTCGCCGCGTGGAATGGGCAACTGGTCATACTGTATTTGCCAATGATTCAAACGCTGAAGTCCCGGCGCAACGACCCGGTGAAGGTGGATATCGAGCGTATTCTCGACGAGCTTGACATCCCCATTGTCGATATGACGCCCGTCTTCTTTCGGTCCGCGGCACCAATCAGCTACTTCACCATGCCCGACGGCGCCCTCAACAACCACTATGTCGAAAGCGGCCATCGGCTCATCGCCGCATGCCTGGCGTGGTTTTTCGACCGGCATGTTGTTTTGCGTTCACCCGTTTCCGAAACCTGCCCAGCGCGCGAACAATGACCGCTTCGACAAAGCCGACCCGTAGTGGCGGGGCGAAAAAGACGATTGCGAATGTCGGGGCGGCAATTGCCACGGTTCTCGTCGTCGGCGTGATTGGCGAGGTGATGCTTCGCGTGAAGAGCAGCGATCAGAAGTCCTATTCGGTTGAAATGTGGCGCTACGCGAAGACGCTGAAGCAGCCTGACCCGCTGCTCGGCCACGTCCATATTGCCAATGCGGCCGCGCGGTTGCAGAACGTCGACATCTCGATCAACAGTTGGGGCCTACGAGGTCCGGAGCCAGGGCCTGTGGATCCGACACGGAGGCGGGTCCTGGTTCTCGGCAGTTCCATCACGCTCGGCTGGGGCGTGGCGGAAGACAAGATTCTCACTTCTCTGCTGCAGCACCGGCTAGGTGGTGGAGTCGAAGTCCTGAACGGCGGAATCGGAAATTACACCGCGGAGCGCTATGTCGGTCTTTTCAAGACTCATCTTCGAGCGTTGAAACCCGACGTGATTGTCGTTCACTATTTCCTGCGCGATGCCGAAATACTACCGCCGGCTTCCGGAGGCTGGCTCATGCGCAACAGCCAATTGGCCCTCATGCTATGGCAGGCGGCCGCAAACGTCATGCATGGGCGGGATGACTTGACCGGCCTTGAAGACTATTACAAGGCAATGTACGCGGCTGGGAGCGAGGGCCGCATACGCATGGAAGCAGCCTTGGCAGAACTCGACACAATCACTCGGCCGGCGGGAATTACGGTCGTGCTCGCGATGATGCCGGACATCCATCGTCTCAAACCGTATCCCTTCGGCTTCGTGAATGAGCAGATGCGGGATTTGGCAGGGCGGCTAGGCTGGGCCTATGTCGACTTGCTCGACGCTTTCAAGGACGTTCCAGATGCGAAGGCACTCTATGCAATTCCTGGCGATCCACACCCGAATGCCGCCGGCCACGCCATGATGGCCGACGTTTTGACGCCGGTGCTGCAGAAACTGGGAGTGGGCAGAGCGGCGAAATGATCTTTTATTCTCCCACCTTCCTTATCTTTTTCCTGATCTTTCTCGCTGGCCTGCCTTTCGTCGGTCGCGGCTCGCTCTTGAAGTGGTATGTGCTGCTATCCAGTTGGATTTTTTATGCTTGGTGGAATCCTTTCTATCTGCCCGTACTGATCGTTCTGTCGCTGTTGGGCTACGGCGGAGGGCTGATCGTGGCGCGACACCAGGGATGGACACCGGCCGTCATTGCCCTTCTGCTGCTGCCGCTGATCGGCTTCAAATATGCCGGCTTCATAGTCGCAAATATCGAAGAGGTCTTCGCCATCGACATTCCCTTCCAGCCGGATTGGTCGCTGCCGCTGGGCGTGTCATTCATTACCTTTACCGTCATCTCCTACGTGGTCGATATCAAGCGTCAGGCGCTCGCGCCCGAGCGAACATTCGGGCGGGTCGGCCTGTTCGCGGCATTTTTCCCCCACTTGGTGGCGGGCCCCATTCTGCGCGGTCGCGAACTGTTGCCGCAACTCCGTGCCATTCACATCAGCACGGCAATGGTGCCGTTTGGCCTTCTGCTTTTTTCAATTGGTGCAGCCAAGAAGGTGATCCTCGCAGACGGCGTCGCGCCTTGGGTTGACACCATTTACGCCAGCACCACGCCGCTCACCGCAGGGCAATCGCTGCTCGCCTTCTATGGCTTCGCCGTTCAGATCTACGCGGACTTTTCGGGCTACACCGACATGGCGCTTGGACTAGCGGCGATCATCGGGGTTCGGCTTCCGCGCAATTTCGAGCGGCCGTATCTCGCTGCATCCGTCCGAGAATTCTGGCACCGCTGGCACATGACGCTGTCCCGCTGGTTGCGCGACTATGTTTACATCCCCATGGGAGGCAATCGCCGCGGCTATGGCCGCATGCTTCTTGCACTCATGGCTACGATGTTGATCGGTGGGCTGTGGCACGGGGCGTCCTGGGCCTTTGTGATCTGGGGCGGGCTGCATGGCGCAGCCTTGGTGCTGGAACAACTCCAACGGCGCTATTGGCCGACTATGCCGACAATCCCGCTTTTCCTTCGCCGCCTCTTCGTGTTTCATTTTGTTGCTTTCGCCTGGATCCTGTTTCGAGCGCGCGACCTGGCGCATTTCGAAAAAATCGTCGATGGCCTGTGGATCGCGCCCGAATGGTCCGCGTACGCGAGTGCCGTAGCGTGGCCCGCATGCCTGATCTTGGTGGCGTTGCTTGTGCATCCGATCGACAGTGTGTCCCGCGTGCGCTGGCTGGCTCGCGCGATGCCGAAGCCGGTTGTGGTCACGCTTGCGATCGTGACCATGGTGCTTTGCGCCGCCTTGTCCATCGGCAACCCGGGCACGTTCATCTATTTCGATTTTTAGAGATTGGCCTGCTGCCGGTTCCGATGACACCGGGTTTAGGTGTTTGATGATGGAACCGGAAGTGCGGCATGGGACGCAGGACGTTCGGCAGGACATTCAAGCTTGAGGCGTACCGGCTGGTGAAGGAACGGGGCGGGTCGCCGGCGCAAGCCTCGCGCGATCCGGCCGACTATCTCACGCGCTTCCACTTGGGCATGATCGATCTGTCTTGAACAATAGGGTTCAAGACAGATCGTGAATCATGCCCTCGTATCCCGCTCTGGACTGCGATCCGCGGTTCATAGGGAATCGCGGTCGTGATTCCCTATGAACCGATCGCGGTCAAAGACACCATCGGCTATTCCGATCACGTCACCGAATTCCTGGTGGCGCGGGTCGGCGCCGAGCGCGTGCTGATGGGCAGCGACTATTGCTTTCCGATCGCCTACGAACGCCCGGTCGAGATCGTCACCGCCCACCCGACGCTGGACGCAGGCCAAAGGCGCGCCATCGTCGAGGACAATGCGCGGCGGCGGCTGAAGGTTTGAATCGAACTACACCGGGCTTCCGGGCGGGAAGCTGGGCTTGCGCTTTTCCTTGTGCGAGGCGAGGCCTTCCTTGACCTCCGGGCCGGTGAAGCCGAGGAACTCCAGCGCCAGCGAGGTATCGAAACTGGGGCCGGCCATGCGGAACCAGTTGTTGAGCGCGTATTTGGTCCAGCGGATGGCGGATTGCGCGCCGGCCGCCAGCCGCCGCGCCACTTCCAGCGCCTTTTGATCCAGCTCGGCGTCGTCCACCGCCAGCGACACCAGCCCAATGCGCTCGGCCTCCTCGCCGCTGACCGCATCGCACAGCAATAGGTAATATTTGGCCTTGGCCATGCCGCACAGCAGCGGCCAGATGATCACCGAGTGATCGCCCGCCGCCACGCCCAACCGCGTGTGGCCGTCGACGATCTTGGCGGTCTTGGCGGCGATCGAGACGTCGGCCAGCAATCCCGCCACCAATCCGGCGCCGACCGCCGGCCCGCGCATCGCACTGACCACCGGCTTCGAGCAGTTGATGACATTGTAGACCAGGTCGCGCGCTTCCTTCCAAACCTGGGCGCGAGTGTCGAAATCGGCCACGATCTTTTCGATCATGTCGAAATCGCCGCCGGCCGAGAACGCCTTGCCGGCGCCGGTCAGGATCGCGACCGAGACCTCGGGATCGGCATCGACGTCCCGCCAGATCTCGGCCAGCTCGCGATGCATGACGGCATCGGCCGCGTTCAGCCGGTCGGGCCGATCCATGACGATCTTGAGGATGCGCGGTTCGACGAACGAAACGGACAGGCGGCTGTAGCGGGCATAGCGGCTGGTCATGGGGCTCTCCTTGTCGGTCGCGGACTTTGACCCCGCGGGCCGCGGCGATCAAGCTTGCCCGTGACGCAGGCGCCGGACCATTATGCCGCCGGGTCGGTCGTCGAGGTGTCCATGCCGGTTCGGTCTTCGCTCAAGCCCGGTCTCTACAAGGATTCGGTGGCGCTGATGCGCGTCGCCGAGGCGCTGCAGGCTCGACCCGGCATTTCGCGCGCTTCGCTGATGATGGGCACCGACGCCAACAAGGCGATCCTGGCCGAGGCCGGACTGCTGGATGCGGCGCTGAAGGCGGCCAAGCCCGACGATCTGATGATCGCGGTCGAGGGCAAGGCGGGAGCGCTCGATGGCGCAATGGCCGCCGCCGAAAGCGAACTGGCCGGAGCGGCGGCGCCGAGCGGCCCGCGGGCGATCGGCCGGATTGCGCCGCGCAGCATCGCCATGGCGCTGGGCGCCGGGACCAAGGCCGATCTGGCCCTGATCTCGGTCCCGGGGCCCTATGCCGGCGCCGAGGCGCTGAAGGCGGTGGGCGCGGGGCTGGACGTCTTGCTGTTCAGCGACAACGTGCCGGTCGAACAGGAAATCGCCGTCAAGCAGGCGGCGCGCGCCGCCGGCCGGCTGGTGATGGGCCCGGATTGCGGCACGGCGCTGATCGACGGCCGTCCGCTCGGCTTCGCCAATGTCGTGCCGCGCGGCCGCATCGGCCTGGTCGCCGCCTCGGGCACCGGATTGCAGGAAGTCATGTGCCGCATCGCCGCGGCCGGAGAAGGCATCAGCCAGGCCTACGGCACCGGCGGGCGCGATCTGTCCGAGGCGGTGGGCGGCATCGCCATGCTGACCGCGCTCGAACGCCTCGGCCGCGATCCCGACACGCGCGTCATGGTCATGATCTCGAAGCCGCCCACGGCGTCGGTCGCCGACACGGTGCTGACGGCGGCGCGCGCCACCGGCAAGAAGCTGGTGGTGCTGTTCCTGGGGGCGCGGCCCGATCTGCCGGGCATCGGTCATGTCGCGGCCACGCTGGAGGAGGCCGCCAGCGCGGCGGTGGCGTTGGCGCGCGGGCGTTCGACCCGCGCCCTCAAGCCCGCGCCGGCACCAGCCTTGCCCGAGGCAAGCCGGCTGGCCCGGCGTCAACGTTTCATGCGCGCGCTTTTTTCCGGCGGCACCTTCGCCGCCGAGACCCAGCACATCCTGGCCACTGCCGGCATCGCCTGCCGATCCAACGTTCCCATCGACAAGCGGCTGGCGCTGAAGGACCCGCATACAAGCGTCGGCCATAGCGTGATCGACCTGGGCGAGGACGCCTTCACCGTCGGCCGGCCGCATCCCATGATCGATCACGGCCAGCGCATCGACCGCCTGGCGCGCGAAGCCCGCGATCCCGAGGTGGCATTGATCCTGTTGGATGTGGTGCTGGGCCATGGCAGCCATGCCGATCCGGCTTCGGTGCTGGCCCCGGCCATTGCCGGCGCCAAGAAAGCCGCCAAGCGCGCCGGACGCGTGCTGCCGGTCTTGGGCTTCGTCACCGGCACCGCGGGCGATACCCAGGGCCTCGATCGCCAACGCGCGGCGCTGAAGGCCGCCGGCATGGTGCTGGCGCCGACCAGCGCCGCCGCCGCCCGCGCCGCCGCCAAGCTGCTGGCGCGGCGGTGAGGGCGAGGATCCTGCCGTGATCCGGATCGGCGATCGCGCGCTGGCGGCGCTGCGCCGCAGCCGGGGCCGGGCCGAGGTGCTGGCGCCGCTCAGCCGCTCGACCTATTTCCTGGCCGCGGGCCGGTTGATCTGGCTGGGCGTGCCGGGCCAACCCTTGCACCCGCGCGCAATTCTATCCGACGCCTTGCCCGCGCCCGAAAGCTTGGCCGCGCTCGCGCCTTGGAAACCCCGACAGCCGCGGCGGACCGACGGTTTACGCGAGGCGGCCAAGCGTCTGCGGCCGCGGCTCGCGACCCTCGGACCGCCGCGCGGCCTGGGCGCGCTCTTGTTCGGAAAGCGGCCAGCCTTTCCTCTGCACCAGGCCGGAGCCGCCCTGCGCGCGCTGCCGCGCTCGGCACCGGCCCTGTTGGGCCTCGGACCCGGCCTGACGCCTTCGGGCGACGACGCCGTCGGCGGCTTTCTCTTTGCTCGCCGGCTGCTGGGTCGCAAGCCGCCGCGGCGATTGCTGGCCCTTGCACGGCGGCGCACGACGCGGATCAGCGCCGTGCTGTTGGCCGATCACGCCATGGGCCGCAGCTTCGAGCCGCTGCACGAATTGGCCCTGGCCCTGGCCGAGGGGCGCGAGGACGCGGCGCTGGCGGCGGCCAGGCGGCTGGTGGCGATCGGCCATTCCTCGGGCTGGGACATGTTGACCGGGTTCATGCGCGGCGTGGGAGCGTGGGGACGATGACGGTGCTCAATCTGGGCGTGGCCGATTTCGCGCGGCCGCTGTCCGATGCCGAGACCCTCGACTGGCGGCCGCCGGGCGACGGCGATCCCGGCCGCGCCTGGCGGCTGGCGCGCCTCATGTCGGGCTCGGCCGCGGCGCGCATCGACGCGGCCAACCGGACGGCGATGGAGCGCGTTCTGGCGGCGCAGCCGGTGCTGGTCGACATCGCGCTGCATGCGCGCGATGTGTGGCCCGATCTCGGCCGCCGGCTGCTACATGCCGGGCCGCCGATACCCTGGCAGAAGATGTGCGCGCCGATGCAGGGCGCCGCCATCGGCGCGGTGATCTACGAGGGCTGGGCCGAGGACGCCAAGGCTGCCGAGGCGTTGCTGGCCAGCGGCGCCGTTCCGATGTCGCCCTGCCACGACCGTGCCGCGGTCGGACCGATGGCCGGGATCGTCTCGTCGTCGATGCCGCTGTGGGTGGCGCGCAACGCCGATCGCGGCAATCTGGCCTACACCAATTTCAGCGAGGGTATCGGCCGAGTGCTGCGTTTCGGCGCCAACGGCCCGGACGTGATCGAGCGCCTGCGCTGGGTCGAGCGCGTGCTGGCGCCCGGCCTGAAGGCGGCGCTGGCGCGGATACCGGGCGGCGTCAACCTCAAGTCGATCCAGTCGCAGGCGCTGCTGATGGGCGACGAGGTGCATTCCCGCAACGCCGCCGCCACCATGCTGTTCCTGCAGCAGATCGCGGCGCCGCTGTTCGAGTGCTCGATCCCCGCCGCCGACAAGAGCGCGATCCACGGCTTCATCGCCGCCACCGGCCAGTTCTTCCTCAACCTGTCGATGGTCGCGGCCAAGGCGATCATGGATGCCGGCCATGGCGTCGCCGATGCCTCGCTGGTGACGGCGATGGCGCGCAACGGGGTCAATGTCGGCATCCGCGTCTCGGGCCTGGGCCAGGCTTGGTTCGAGGCCCCGGCCGGGATGCCGGACGGGCTCTATTTCCCGGGCTTCAAGCCGGGCGACGCCAATCCCGATCTGGGCGATTCCGCCATCACCGAGACCGCCGGCTATGGCGGCTTTTCGCTCGCCGCCTCGCCGGCCTTGGTGCAACTGGTCGGCGGCACGGTCGAGGCCGCCTTCGCCGCCTCGCGCGAGATGCTGCACATCACGCTCGGCCGCAATCCGGCTATGACGATCCCGGCCTTGGACTTCGGCGGCGCGCCGATCGGCATCGATCCGCGCAAGGTGGTCGACAGCGGCATCCGGCCGATCATCACCACCGGCATGGCGCACCGCCAGGCCGGGATCGGCCAGGTCGGCGCCGGCATCGTCCGCGCGCCGATGGGCTGCTTCCTGGGCGCGATCGACGCGCTGGCGGCGAAGCTGGGAGTGGCCTGAGATGCTGACCGCACGCCAGGCGCGCCGCGGCATGGCGGTGGCGCCGCATCACCTGGCGGCCGAGGCCGGCCTGCGCGTGCTGCGCGAGGGCGGCGGCGCGGTCGAGGCGATGGTGGCGATGGGCGCCGCCATCGCCGTGGTCTATCCGCACATGACCGGCATCGGCGGCGACGGCTTTTGGCTGATCGACGCGCCGGGCTGGAAGACGCCGGTGGCGATCGATGCCTGCGGCCGCGCCGCGCGCCTGGCCGACATTGCCTTCTACCGCCGGCGCGGCCATACGACGATTCCGACCCGCGGGCCGCTGGCCGCCAACACCGTCGCCGGCGCGATCTCGGGCTGGCAGGCGGCGCTGAAACTGGCCAAGGCCAAGCTGGGCGCGCGGCTGCCCTTGAAGCGGTTGCTGGACGACGCGATCCACTGGGCCGAGCAGGGCGCGCCCGCCACCGCCAGCCAAGGCAATTACACCGCGCGCTTTCTGGCCGAGCTTGCGCCGCAGCCGGGCTTCGCCCAGGCCCTGTTGGACCAGGGCCGGCCGCCAGCCGCGGGCACGATGCGGCGCATGCCGGAGCTGGCGAAGACGCTGCGGCAATTGGCGCGGCGCGGCCTGGACGACTTCTATCGCGGCGAATTGGCGACGGCGATGGCGGCCGAGCATGAACGCCTGGGCGGACCCTTGCGTGCGGCGGATTTCCGCGCTCACAAAGCGGCGCTGGTGAAACCGTTATCCGTTGCCTTGCGCGCGGGCACGGTCTTCAACCTGCCGCCGCCGACTCAAGGCGTTTCGTCCCTGACGATCCTCGGCCTGTTCGAGCGCCTGGGCGTGGCCGAGGCCGAAGGCTTCGATTTCGTCCATGGCCTGGTCGAGGCGACCAAGCAGGCTTTCCTTTGGCGCAACCGCCATGTCGCCGACCCCAAGGTCATGACCGCCGATCCGCGCGCCGAGCTGACCGCGGAAGCGCTGGACCGGAGCGCGGCGCGCATCGACCGCCGCCGCGCCTTGCCCTGGCCGCAGCCGGCCGCCAAGGGCGACACGGTGTGGATGACAGCGGCCGATGCGCGCGGCACGGTGGTCAGCTACATCCAAAGCGTCTATTGGGAGTTCGGCTCGGGCGTGGTGCTGAACGACAGCGGCGTGATGTGGCAGAACCGCGGCGCCTCGTTCCAGCTCGACCCCCAGGCGGTCAACGCGCTGGCGCCCGGGCGCAAACCCTTCCACACCTTGAATCCGGCCCTGGCGCGGTTGCAGGACGGAAGGGTCATGGCCTATGGCACCATGGGCGGCGAGGGCCAACCCCAGACCCAGGCCATGATCTTCACCCGCCACGTTTCTTACGGCCAGGAATTGCAGCGCGCCGTCACCGCGCCGCGCTGGCTGCTGGGCCGCACCTGGGGTCAGGAGACCACCACGCTCAAGCTGGAACGGCGTTTTCCCGAAAGCCTGTTCGGCGCATTGGGCGCGGCCGGGCACGACGTCGAATGGCTGCCGGAATGGTCGGACTTCGTCGGCCACGCCCACGCCCTGGTGCGCCATGCCGATGGAAGGCTGGAAGGCGCCACCGATCCCCGCGCCGACGGCGCGGCGGCGGGATTCTGATGCGCCCGCACCGCCGTCAGTTCCTGGCCGGCGCCGCGGCGCTTGGGCTGGCGCTACCGGGTGCGGCGCAGAGCCGGACGCTGGTGGCGGCGCCGGCGCGCCAGAACCTGGCCGGCCCCGGCCATCCCGACACCGAGGTCTGGGCCTATGACGGCCAGGTGCCGGGTCCGGTGCTGCGCTTTCGCCAGGGCCAGCGGCTCGCGCTCCGGCTCGACAATCGTTTGCCCGAGCCGACCACGATTCATTGGCATGGGCTGCGGCTGCCGATCGACATGGACGGCGTGCCCGGGATTTCGCAGCCGTCGGTCGCGCCGGGTGCCGCGTTCGACTACGCTTTCGATCTCAAGGACGCCGGAACCTACTGGTATCACCCGCACGCCAATTCCGGCGCGCAGCTGGGTCGCGGCCTGGCGGGCGCCTTGATCGTCGACGAAGCGGTGCCGGTCTCGGGCTTCTCGCGCGACGTGGTCTGGCTGCTGCAGGATTTCCGGCTCGAACGCTCGGGCGCGATCCGCGCCGATTTCGGCAATCGCCACGACGCCTCGCATGACGGCCGGCTGGGCAACACCGTCACCCTCAACGGCAGCGTCGTCGAGCGGTTCGCGGTCGCGCCGGGCGAGCGCATCCGGCTCAGGCTGATCAACGCCGCCAATGCCCGCATCTTCACGCTCGATTTCGAGGACCTGCCGGCGACGGCGATCGCGCTCGATGGCCACCCGGTCGAACCGCACCGGCCGCAGGATCAAGTCGTCGAACTGGGTCCCGGCCAGCGGGTCGATCTGGCGTTGGACATTGCGATGCGGCCGGGCGAGCGGCGCGCGGTGATCGATCGCTTCCGGCCGCGCGAGGCCTGGCGGCTGGTCGATCTCGACGCCAGCCTGGCGCCGGTGCCGCCGCCG
>Ga0194120_10001980_pt1 | contig 36022 bp, 35 predicted proteins | sample TA2MahCa65mmetaG_FD_148642 | JGI IMG/M metagenome (GOLD analysis project Ga0194120, IMG submission 148642) | Freshwater microbial communities from Lake Tanganyika, Tanzania - TA2015019 Mahale Deep Cast 65m | ecosystem: Environmental > Aquatic > Freshwater > Lake | place: Tanzania: Lake...
GCTGGCGCTGGCGGCGGCGCTGGCGGCCGGCTGGAACGCGCGCGCCGATGCGCTCGCGGCCTGGCGCGAGGCCACCACCGAGTTGGAGTCCTGTCGCGCTCCCTTGCAGGAGCTGGCGCGGCGGCCCGCCGCGCGCGCACCCATCCTGGTCAATCTCGAAACGGGCACGCGCAGTCTGCTGCGCGCCTTTCCGGAATTCAGGCACGACGACCTGCTCGTGCATCCGACGCTCGCGTTCCTCGACACACCGCACGCGTGCGCGCCGCCTCCGCAGCTCGCGGAGCTGGCGACCGATCCGCGCGGCCTGTGGGGGCGGCGCGCCGATGGCAGCCATGGTGCGATCGACACGGCCGAGCTGCTCGCGCGTCCGCGGGTCGAGGAGTGGAAGCTCTACGCCGCGGTGCGGACGGTCGCCACGTACGAGGAGGCGCGTGCGCTGCTCGCCGGCGGCGCCGTCGACCCACGCGCGGTCGCGATCGTCGAGGCCGCGCCGGGTTCGATCGAGACGGATGCCGGCGCCCGGTTGGAGCCGGGCGAGAGGCTGCAGGTCGCCGTGCCGCTCGCGATCGACGCGGTTGCACTGCGGGCTTCGATCGAACTGGACATCGAATGCGCGCGCGAGCGCTGGCTCGTCGCGCAGCCGCCGTTCCTCTACAGCGATCTGCTGCGCTTCGGACCCGATTACGCGCGGCTCGGTCGAGTTGCCGACCCGCGCGCGGTGCGCGCGAGCGCGCGCATCGACGGCACGCCGATCGAGCAGGTGCTGCGCGCGCAGGGCTGCGGTTTCGCGTTCCGCGTGCCGGCCGGCGCGCACCGCGTCGCGCTGGCCTTCGACGTGCAGCCGGTCGCGCTCAACGCGCGTTGAGCTCGACGCCCCACCACAGCCCGCGGCCGGTCTTGTCGAGTTCGGTCCACGTGAGCGGCAGCGCGATCAGGCACACTGCGAGCGCCGCATGCGCGGCAGCCGAAGCGCGCGCGGGGCGCGCGCTCGCGAGCACCAGTGCGGCCAGTCCGCCCAGACCGATCCAGGCCTCGACCTGTCTCGTTCCGGCCGCCAGTCCGAACGCCAGCGCGGCCAGCGCGAGCGCGCGCCGATCGGCGCGGCGACGCCAGCAGATCGCGAAGCCCAGTCCCGCCAGCGCCCAGGCCTCCGGCCCCAGGCCCAGCTCGAGCGCGACGGGCGCGGCCAGCAGGCACAGGTCGACGCCCGCGTTCCACGTCCACGGCTCGCGGCCGTCGCCGCCGGGCACGAGCGCGCGCGGGCCGAGCGTCAGCAGCACCAGGGCCAGCACCAACCATGGGGACATCCACGCCAGCGCGGCGGCCGCGTGCGCGGGCGGCTGAACTCCCAGCCAGTATCCGACCATCACTTGGGCCGGCCACAGCGCCGTGCCCAGGGCCAGGCAGGCGACCAGCGTGCGCAGCGCGGCGCTCGGCCAGGGCAGCAGCGGGCGCAGCGCTCCGATCGGACCCGGTGCGAGCAGCGCGAGCAGCACGCGACCCGGGACGAGCAGCACCAGCCAGTCGAGCGGCGACTCCGGCATGTGGCGGATAGAGTACGCGCCGATGAAGGTGGGCGCCTGCTCGTTCGATGTGCGCGCCGGCGAACCCGAGCACAACCTCGCGCTTGCCGAGACCGCGCTCGTCCAGGCCGCCGCGAGCGGCGTCGAGCTGGCCCTGCTGCCCGAGATGTGGCCGACCTCCTTCCCGGCCGGCGCGCTCGCGGCGGATGAGCAGCAGCGCTGGCTGGACGCTTCCGAGCACTGCGTCGAGCGCGTGCGCGCGCTGTCGCGGGAGCTGGACATCGCGATCGCCGGTTCCGCGTACGGGCGCGCATCGGCGGGGCTGCCGCGCAATCGGTTGCAGCTGTTCGCGGCGGGCCGCGAGCTGCTGCGCTACGACAAGCTCCACCTGTTCAGCCCGACCGCCGAACCCGCGCAGTTCTCGGCCGGCAGCGAACCGCCCCCGGTCGTCGAGTGGCGCGGCGTGCGCATCGGCGGCGTGGTCTGCTACGACCTGCGTTTCGGCGAGCTCTTCGTCGGGCTGCACGAGCAGCGCGTCGAGCTGCTACTCGTGCCGGCGCAGTGGCCGGTCGCGCGCGAGCGTCACTGGCTGGCGCTGCTCGGCGGCCGCGCGGTCGAAGCGCAGGCCTTCGTGCTGGCCTGCAATCGCTGCGGCAGCGCGACCTTCGGCCGACGCGGCGAGACGCTCGAGTTCTCAGGGAACTCGCTGATCCACGCTCCCGACGGTGAGCGGCTCGCCGCGGGCACGCCTCGAGGCGGTTGCGTGAGCGCCGAGATCGACGTCGAGGTCGCGCGCGAGGTTCGCCGGCGCGTGCCGGTCGAACGCGATCGACGGCGCTAGCGACTCAGGCCCACAGGCGCTGCCACAGCGATGCGCGCGGCGGCTTGGCCTCGTAGCGCGCGCAGTCGCCGCGTCGATTGAGCGCCGCGTGGTCGCCGGGCACCTGCTGCTCGTCGAGGACGGGATCCTTCTGCTTGCCCGGCATGTGCTCGGGGTGGTAGCAGCCGGTCTTCTTGGCCTGCCAGGGAGCCATGCGCAGCCAACGGCAATCCTCGCAGCGGACCCGGGTCGCGGCGGCGGTGGGGGAGCTGTTCATCGTCGATGCGCGTAGTGTGTGCCGGGCCGCGCCGGGTGCGCAAGATGCACCCGGCGCGGCCCGCCTGCCGCGGTCCGAGAGCGCCCCGGCGCGTCAGCGGCCGCTCTTGATCGCGATTCGCTTGGCAACGGCCTCGGCCGCCGCGAGCTTCGGAAGGCGCACGCGCAGCACGCCCTTCTCGAAGGTCGCCTCGATCTTCGCGGCGTCGATTTCCGCCGGCAGCCCGATCACGCGTTGGAACGACCCATAGGCGCGTTCGGTCAGGTGCCAGCCTTCCTGTTCGAGCTTCTGCTCGAGCTTCTTCTCGCCGCGCAACACCAGCGTGCCTTCATGCAGCGTCAGCTCGATGTCCTGCTCCTCGACTCCAGGCAGTTCCGCCTCGACCAGGATCTCCGCAGCGTTCTCCCGAACGTCCATGCGCGGGCTCTGCGCGGCACTGAGCGGCACGAGCTCGGCGGAGAACTTCGGGAAGCCGCGCAGCAGGTCGTCAAAGGTTCGATTCATGCGGGTTTGCAGCAACATCGTGGTTGTCCGTTGATGGGCGGGTAGATGGGATAGGCAATTCTTGCCGTTTCGGCATGATCAAGGACCGTGCCATCGATTGAACTGCTGCCGGAGCGACCTGGGCGGGGCCGCAAAGGCCGCGGATCAGCCTAAATGGCAGATCCCTGCAGCGCCGGCAGCCGGGGACGCGGCGGCTCAGGCGGCCGGGGTCTCGGCCTGGATCACCCAGCGCTGCAACGCCTCGCGCAGGGCGGTCAGGCCGACCGGCTTCGACAGGTAGCCGTCCATCCCCGCTTCCAGGCACCGCTCGCGGTCCCCTTGGATCGCATTGGCAGTCAGCGCGAGGATCGGCAGTCGCGCACGGCCCTGCCGCGCGGCCTCGCGCCGGCGCCACTCGCGCGCGGCCTCGTAGCCGTCGAGCACCGGCATCTGGCAATCGAAGAGCGCGATGTCGATCGGCTCGGCCTCCAGCAGGTCCAGCGCCTGCTGACCGTCGCTCGCGATGCGCGGTTCGATGCCCAGTCGCCCGAGCAGCGCGCGGATCACGCGCTGGTTGATCGGATTGTCCTCGGCCACCAGCACGCGCAACCCGGAGTTCAACTTGGTCGCGGCCGGCGCCAAGGCCAGGGCAGGGTCCGGTTCCGCCCGCTCGGCCACCACCTCGAGCGGAATGTGGAACCAGAAGGTCGAACCGGCGCCGAGCGTCGATTCCAGTCCGATCGTGCCGCCCATGCGATCGACGATCCGCTTGCAGATCGCCAGGCCGAGTCCGGATCCGCCGAAACGACGCGTCGTCGATGAGTCCGCCTGCGTGAAGGCCGTGAACAGCCGCGCCTGGACCTCGAGCGCGATCCCCGGACCGCTGTCGCGCACGCGCACTTCCAGGCCGGTTCCTCCCGGTCCCGGACGCACGAGCATCTCGACCGCCCCCTGCTCGGTGAACTTGACCGCGTTGCCGAGGAGGTTGACCAGGACCTGGCGCAGGCGCGTCGGGTCGCCGCGGACGCGGCGCGGCAGGCTCGGATCGTACGTGGTGTGGATCGCCAGCTTCTTGTGGCGCGCCGGTCCAGCGGCCACTTCGACGGCCGAAGCGAGCAGCGGCAAGAGCCCGAACTCGACGCTCTCCAACTCGAGGCGACCGGCTTCGATCTTGGAGAGGTCGAGTACGTCGTTGACCAGCCCGAGCAGCGCCTCTCCGCAGGCGCGCGCGGTCTCGGCGCACTCGCGCTGATCGGAGGAGAGCGACGACCGCAACAGCACCTCGTTCATGCCGATCACGCCGTTGAGCGGCGTGCGGATCTCATGGCTCATGTTGGCCAGGAACTCGCTCTTGGCGCGGTTGGCTTCCTGGGCCTCCCGGCGCGCGAACTCGGCGCGCTCGGCGGCCTGGGCCGCGGCGCTCACCTGCTGCACGAGCGTGCGCGTGACCGAACGCGCGACCAGCAGATAGAGCACCAGTCCGATCAGACCGGAGCAGGCCATGTTCCACCACAAGGAGAAGAACGTGCGCTCGATCTCCTCGTTCTTCGTGTTGACCAGGCCCTGCAACTCGACGCCGAGGACTTCCAGTCGGGCGCGCGGCTCGCTCAGGCCGGCCTGCAGGCCCAGTTGCAGTTGCGAGCGACGCTCGTCGAGCGATTGTCGCCGCTCGAGCAACTGGATCACGGGCCCGCTCGAGGGCAGGGTCGCGAGTTCGGCCTCGCTTTCGGGCCAACGCTTCGCCTCTTCGGGATGCAGCGCGCGCAGCATCCACAATTCGGCCATCAGCCGCTCGGGCGATTTCTGCTCGGCGATCGGTGCGATTTCCGTGTCCAGTCGCCGCCCCATCCGCGCGTATTCGCGGATCAGGTTCTGCTCGACGAGGTCGCGGTCCTCGCGCCAGATTCGACAGTCGGAGAGCACCCCGCGCGCATCTTCGAGCGCTGCATCGAGCTGTCGCATCGAGTCCGCGAAGTGTTCCGATTCCGCCAGTTCCGGGAAGGCGGTCGGCAGGTAGCGCAGCGGGTTGTCGAGCCGACTCGCAGGTGGGTGCTCCGCACCGCCCAGCAACCGCTGGGCCTCTTGCTCCGCTTGCGCCAGGCGCATTCCGAGCAGGCGCCGGCTTTCCAGGACCTCCTGCTCGAAGGACTCGATCTCGGCGCGGTCCGCGCGTTGCAGTTGCATCCGCCATCCGCCCACGAACAGCGCCGCGCCCCCGGTCAACACGACGATCCAGGCCAGGGCGTTGATCAACCGGCGGACGCGCTGAACCTGCGCCGGACCGGAGGCATGCTCAGGCGGCGGTGTCGCGGCGGGAGCGCCGCCCGGATCAGTCGCAGGTTCCACGGGCTTGTCTGGCGGCGGACAAGGAGCAGGGCCAGCCTCCGCGATCCGGATGCTGACCCTGTTTCCTCAACCCAAGGCTCTCTGTCTCGAACCAGTCTCGGTATCCGCCGCTCGATTTCGAATCGGGCGGGGCTCCCGAACACCTTCCTTGTCGGCCGGCTCGTCCGCGGACTTGAGGCCGCGGCCGGAGATTTTCCGGACCGGCGGCGGTCCGGGCGGCGCGCGCTCGTCGGCGGCGCAGGGTCCCCGATATACTTCCGGGCTCGCGAGCGGGCCCCTTGGTCGCGGGTCCCCCCCTCATCCAACTCCCAAGTACCGGTCACCCGCCGGTCATCGCCCCGGGACCGATCCACCCATGCAGGACGTCGTCATCGTTTCCGCCTGTCGCACGCCGATCGCGCGCTTCCAGGGCAGCCTGGCAGGTTTCCGTGCTCCTCAGTTGGGAGCATTCGCGATCCGGGAAGCGCTGCGCCGCGCCGGCTTGGCAGCGGACAAGGTCGACGAGGTGATCATGGGCAATGTGCTGCAGGCGGGGCTCGGTCAGAACCCCGCTCGACAAGCGGCGCGCGGCGCCGCCATTCCCGATGCCGTCGGCTCGTTCACGGTGAACAAGGTCTGCGGCTCCGGTCTCAAGGCCGTCATGCTGGGCGCGCAGGCGATCCGGGCGGGCGACGCCGAGGTCGTCGTGTGCGGCGGGATGGAGAGCATGACCAACGCTCCCTACCTGTTGCCCGAGGCTCGCGCGGGCCAGCGCCTCGGTCACGGCAAGCTGCTCGATTCGATGGTCTGGGACGGGTTGTGGGACATCTACAACGACTTCCACATGGGCATCACCGCCGAGAAGGTCGCGGCGAAGTACGACGTGTCGCGCGCGGCGCAGGACGTCTTCGCGGCACAGAGCCACCAGAAGGCGGACGCGGCCACGAAGGCCGGCCGCTTCGATGCCGAGAAGTTCGCGATCCCGCTGCCGCAGAAGAAAGGTGATCCGATCCCGTTCACGACTGACGAGGGGATTCGCGGCGATTCGACCTCCGAGGGCCTCGGCAAGCTCAAGCCCGCCTTCCAGCCCAAGGACGGCACGGTCACGGCGGGCAATGCCAGCCAGATCAACGACGGCGCGGCGGCCGTCGTGCTGATGAGCGCTTCCCGCGCGTTGTGCGAGGGCGTCAAGCCGCTGGCGAAGATCACCGGCTACGCCACCGGCGGCCTGGCCCCCGAGTGGGTGATGATGGCCCCCGAAGTCTCGATAGGGAAGCTCGCCGCGAAGCTCGGCCGCAAGCCGCGCGATTTCGACCTGCACGAGATCAACGAGGCGTTCTCCGCCGCGGCCTGCGCGCTGACTCGCGTGCTCGACCTCGATGCGACGAAGGTCAACGTCAACGGCGGCGCCGTCGCGCTCGGCCACCCGATCGGCGCGTCGGGCGCGCGCCTGCTGGTCACGTTGCTCCACGCGATGCAGCAGCGCAACGCGAAGAACGGCATGGCCTCGCTGTGCCTGGGCGGTGGAAACGCGGTCTCGCTCGCGGTGGAGGCGCTGTAGTTCCGTGGCGGCGTACTTCGAGCGCGTCGCCGTGATCGGCGCGGGTCAGATGGGCAATGGCATCGCCCAGACCTTCGCGGGACAGGGCAGCCAGGTCTGGCTGATCGACGTGAACGAGCAGGCACTCTCGCGCGGCATGGGCGCGATCCGCGCCTCGCTCGATCGCCTGGTGAAGAAGGGGACCTTGCCCGCGGTCGAGGCCGAGGGCACGCTCTCGCGCATCGTCGGCGGTTGCGCGCTCTCGGACGCGTCGGGCGCTCAGATCGTGGTCGAGGCCGTCGTCGAACGCGAAGACGTCAAGCGCCAGATCTTCGCGGAACTCGACCGGCTGACCGACCCCAAGTGCATCCTGGCGACCAACACCTCGTCGATCTCGATCACGGCGATCGCGGCCGCCACGCAGCGTGCCGACCGCGTGATCGGCATGCACTTCATGAACCCGGTGCCGCTGATGAAGCTGGTCGAGGTGATCCGCGGGCACGAGACCAGCGCCGCCACGACGCGCACGGTGATGGAGTGCGCCACGGCGCTGGGCAAGACGCCCGTCGAGGCCAACGACTACCCGGGCTTCGTGTCGAACCGCGTGCTGATGCCGATGATCAACGAGGCCGCCTATTGCCTGATGGAAGGCGTGGCGTCGCGCGACGCGATCGACACGGTGATGAAGCTCGGCATGAACCACCCGATGGGGCCGCTGGCGCTGGCCGACCTGATCGGGCTCGACACCTGCCAATACATCCTCGAGGTGCTGCACGACGGCCTCGGCGACGACAAGTACCGCCCCTGCCCGCTGCTCAAGCGAATGGTCGCCGCCGGCCGACTGGGCCGCAAGGTCGGCAAGGGCTTCTACGACTACCCCGGCTGACGCACGGCGTCCCGCAAGCACCCCCCCACGGCAAGACCAGGATCCACCGAGACTCTCCATGGAATTCGAGCTCGACGAAGACCAGCGCATGTTGCGCGACATGGCCCGCGATTTCGCGGACAAGGAACTCGCTCCGCGTGCGCGCGCGCACGACCGTGACGAGTCGATCGACCCGCAGGTCCTGTCGCAGATGGGGGAACTGGGGCTGTGGGGCTTGACGACGCCCGAGGAGTTCGGCGGCGCCGGGCTTGGAATCCTGCATCTGGCCCTGGTCCTGGAGGAGGTCAATCGCGCCTGCGCGTCGACCGGCGTCACGCTCTCGGTGCACAACTCGCTCGTCGCGGCGCCGCTGCGCAAGTTCGGGAGCGACGAGCTGCGACGGCGCTGGCTACCCAAGCTCGCCAGCGGCGAGGTGATCGGCGCCTACTGCCTGTCCGAGGCGAATTCCGGTTCCGACGCGGCGGCGTTGCGCACGCAGGCGCGGCCCGACGGCGCCGACTGGGTGTTGAACGGCACGAAGATGTGGGTCACCAACGGCGGCATCGCGGGTGTGTTCCTCGTCTACGCACGCACCGACCCGGCCGCGCCCAAGGCCAAGGGCATCACGGCCTTCGTCGTGCCGCGCGACGCGCCCGGCCTGACGGTCGGGAAGAAGGAGAAGAAGACCGGCATCCGCGGCTCGACCACCACGGAGGTCCTGTTCGACAACTGCCGCGTCTCCTCGAAGGCCATCCTGGGCGAGCTCAACCGCGGATTCCCGCTGGCCATGGACACCCTCGACGGCGGCCGCATCGGCATCGCCGCGCAGGCCATCGGAATCGCGCAGGCCTGCCTCGACGCCTCGATCAAGTACAGCAAGGAGCGCACGCAGTTCAACCAGCCGATCGGCAACTTCCAGGCGATCCAATGGAAGCTCGCCGACATGTCCGCCGGGATCGAGGCCGCTCGGCTGCTGACGCACAAGGCCGCCTGGCTGCGCGACCAGAACCTGCCCTGCGCGCGCGCGGCGAGTCATGCCAAGCTCTTTGCGTCGCGCCATGCCAACTGGTGCGCCGACGAGTGCCTGCAGATCCACGGCGGCGCCGGCTACACCGACGATTTCCACGTCGAGCGCCTGTTCCGGGACGCGCGCATCACCGAGATCTACGAAGGCGTGACCGACATCCAGCGCCTGGTCATCGCGCGCAGCCTGCTCGGATAGCGCCCCGAGTCCGAATCGTGCCCGTGGTCGACCCATCGAGCCTGAGCGGACGCCTCGTCGCGGGAGACCGCGGCGCACTGGCGCGCCTGATCAGCTGGGCCGAAAACGGCGATCCGCGTTTCGCCGCCGAGCTCGCGCCGGCCTGGTCGCGCGTCGGGCGTGCGTGGCGCAGCGGCGTGACGGGACCACCCGGCGCGGGCAAGAGCACGCTGGTCAACGCGCTCGCCGGCCGATTGCGCGCGACCGACAAGCGCGTCGGGATCCTGGCCGTCGATCCGACCAGCCCGTTCACCGGCGGCGCACTGCTCGGCGACCGCATCCGCATGGAGGAGCGCAGCTCCGATCCCGGCGTGTTCATCCGTTCGATGGCATCGCGCGGCTCCCACGGCGGCCTGGCGCGAGCCGCGATCGACGCGTGCGATGCGATGGACGTCGCGGGCATCGACGAGATCCTGCTCGAGACCGTCGGAGTCGGTCAGGCCGAATTCGACGTGATGAGCGCGGTCGACACCGTGATCGTGACGCTGTGCCCCGGCGCCGGAGACGGCGTGCAGGCGATGAAGGCCGGCATCCTGGAGGTCGCCGACGTGCTGGTCGTGAACAAGTGCGACATCGCGGGAGCCGACCGCCTCGCGACGGATCTCGAGGATGCCGTCGCCGCGCGGCTCTCGATCGCGCGCGCCGCCAAGCAGGGCTGGCAGCCTCCGATCGTCTCGCTGTCGGCGGCGCTGGGCAACAACATCGAGGGGCTGGTGGAGGCGATCGGGCGGCACCGCGCCCACCTCGAACGCAGCGGGCTCGACCAGCTGCGCCGCGCCCGTCGCGTCGAACAGGTGCGCCGCGTGATGCTGGAGCACCTCGGCGAGCGGCTGTGGGGGGCCGGCGGCCTGCGGGAACTGGCGGAACGCGCGCTCGCGGCAGGCGATCCGCCGTACGATGTAGCGGAACGACTCGCTGCGCGCGTGCTGCGCGGCGCCAACCCCTAGCTCCCCTCCATGAGCCAGCCCGTGCCCCCGCAGTCCTCCGCTCGCGACTCCACCGCACGCGCCACCGGCGCCGGCCGGGCCCAGCTCTCGGCGCGGCAGCTGTGGGAGGAGGCCTGGCAGGTGGCGCAGATGCGCGAGGGCCGTTTCACGACGCTGTCGGACACGCCGCTCAAGCCGCTGTACCTGCCCGCGGATGCGCCGGTCGAGTACGAGCGCGACCTCGGCTACCCGGGCCAGTTCCCGTACACCCGCGGCGTGCACCCGACGATGTACCGCGGGCGCCTGTGGACGATGCGGCAGTTCGCCGGCTTCGGCACCGCGGCGCAGACCAACCAGCGTTTCAAGTACCTGCTCGAGCACGGACAGACCGGTCTGTCGGTGGCCTTCGACTTCCCGACGCTGATGGGCTACGACTCCGACCACGAATACGCGCGCGGCGAGGTCGGGCAGGTCGGCGTCGCGATCTCCTCGCTCGAGGACATGCAGACGCTGATGGACGGGATCCCGATGGCGGAGGTCTCGACGTCGATGACGATCAACGGCCCGGCGCCAATCCTGCTGGCGTTCTACATCGCCTGTGGCGAGCGCGCGGGCGTCGACCCGGCGCAACTGCGCGGCACCGTGCAGAACGACATCCTCAAGGAGTACCAGGCACAGCACGCCTGGCTCGTGGATGTCGAGCCGGCGCTGCGCATGATCACCGACGTGATGAGCCACTGCGCGGTGAAGGTCCCGCAGTGGAACACGATCTCGATCTCGGGCTATCACATCCGCGAGGCCGGTTCGACGGCGGCGCAGGAGCTCGCGTTCACCCTCGCCAACGGCATGGAGTACGTGCGGCGCGGCGTGGCCGCAGGCATGAGCGTCGACGAATTCGCGCCGCGCCTGTCGTTCTTCTTCGACAGCCACCTCGACTTCTTCGAGGAGATCGCGAAGTTCCGCGCGGCGCGGCGGATCTGGGCTCGCAAGATGCGCAACGAGTTCGGCGCGAAGAATCCGCGCTCGTGGATGCTGCGCTTCCACACGCAGACCGCGGGCGTGTCCCTGACGGCACAACAGCCCGAGAACAACATCGTGCGCACCGCCGTCGAGGCGCTGGCCGCGGTGCTCGGCGGCACGCAGTCGCTGCACACGAACTCGATGGACGAGACGCTCGCGCTGCCGACGGAGAAGTCGGTCAAGATCGCGCTGCGCACGCAGCAGTTGCTGGCCGAGGAGCACGAGGTCGCGCACGTGGCCGATCCGCTGGGTGGTTCCTATTTCGTCGAGGCCGAGACGAATCGGCTGGAGGCCGACGCCGAGCGCTACTTCCTGGAAATCGAGCGCCGCGGCGGCGTCGTGCCGTGCATCAAGGCGGGCTACATCCAGCGCGAGATCCACCGCTCGGCGGTCGCGTACCAACAAGCGGTCGAGGAGGGGCGCAAGAAGGTCGTGGGCGTGAACGCCTATGTCGAGGACCTGCACGCCAAGCCCGAGATCGAGCTGTTGCGCATCGATCCGAGCGTCGAGGCCGAGCAGTGCGAGCGGTTGGCCAGGCTGCGCGCGCGGCGCGATGCGAAGAAGGCCAAGGCGGCGCTCGACGCGATCCGCGACGCGGCCAAGGGCAATCCGAACGAGTCCGGAAACAACCTGCTGGAGCGCTTCGTCGCGGCGGCGCACGCCGACTGCACGCTCGGCGAGATCGCCGACGTGCTGCGCGCGGAGTTCGGGCACTACAAGGAACCGAAGATCCTGTGAGCGCGTCACGAATCGGGGGAGACGCACGAAAATGAACGAACGCAAGATCCGCGTCCTCGTCGCCAAGCCCGGTCTCGACGGCCACGACCGCGGCGCCAAGACCGTCGCCGCCGTGCTGCGCGACCACGGCATGGAGGTCATCTACACCGGCCTGCACCAGACGCCCGAGATGATCGCCGAAGCCGCGCTGCAGGAAGACGTCGACGTCGTCGGCCTGTCGATCCTGTCCGGCGCGCACATGACGCTGTTTCCGCGCGTGCGCGCCGAGCTGGAGAAGCGCGGCATCGGAAACGTGCTGTTGACCGGCGGCGGGATCATTCCCGCCGAGGACATGCAAGCGCTGGAGCAAGGGGGATTCGCGAAGCTCTTCGGGCCGGGCACGCCCACCGACGCGATCGCGACCTGGATCCGGCAGCAGATGGAGAAGCGTTTCGCGGCCGAGGCCGCCCCGAGAGGTACCCGATGAGCAACGAGTTCCGCGACATCTTGAACATCGACGAGGCCGCCGCGCTGCTCGGCGTGTCCGTCAAGACCTTCAACAAGGTGCTGCACACGCAGAGCATCCCGGCCCGCAAGATCGGCCGCGAGTGGAAGTTCTCGCGCCAGGCGCTGATCGCCTGGGTCGGCAGCGGCAAGAGCGAGCAGTTCTACCGCGACAGCGACAACGGCGAACTCGAGGGAGTCGAGAAGGGGACGCGGCGCACGGGCGCCTGGCGCGTCGAACTCGATTGACGCCTTCGCCACCCAACGAATCACGCACACCCATGCGAACCGCAACGCACGCTCAGTACACGCTGCCCCGACTCGAGCACGGCCTCGAGCTCTCCAACGACCAGCTCGCGATCCGCGACATGGTGCGCGAATTCGCGGTCGAAGAGGTCGCGCCGCTCGCGCATGAGATCGACGAGAACCATCGGTTCCCGGTGGAGACCTGGAAGCGGATCGTCGAACTCGGGCTGCCCGGCATCCCGTTCCCCGAACACCTCGGCGGCTCGGACCAGGGCACGCTGGCCTACTGTCTGGCCGTCGAGGAGATCAGCAAGGTGTGCGGCTCGACCGGCCTGACCTTGGCCGCGCACGTGTCTCTGGGCACCTACCCGATCTTCGCGTGGGGCGGCGACAAGCTGCGCAACGCCTACGTGCCGAAGCTGATCGCGGGCGAGTACATGGGCGCCTACGGATTGACCGAGCCCGGCGCCGGTTCCGACTCGGGCGGCACGCGCACCACTGCCGTGCTCGACGGGGACTCGTACGTGCTGAACGGCCGCAAGTGCTTCTGCACGAACGCGAATCACGCCGGGACGGTGATCATCACGGCCGTCACCGACAAGTCGCTCGGGCCCAAGGGCATCAGCGCCTTCGTCGTGCCGCGCGGCATCGCGGGCTATCACCTCGAGAAGGGTGAGAAGAAGCTCGGCATGCGCGGTTCGGACTGGGCGAGCCTGGTGTTCGAGGATGCCCGCATTCCGCGCGACCACCTGCTCGGGCCCGAGGGCGAGGGCTTCAAGACCTTCATGAAGACCCTCGAAGGCGGACGCATCTCGATCGGGGCGCTCGGTCTGGGCATCGCCGAGGGCGCCTACGAGTGCGCGCTCAAGTACGCGCAGGAGCGCGAGGCCTTCGGCAAGAAGCTGTCGGATCAGCAGGCCGTCGGGTTCAAACTGGCGAACATGGCGATGGAGTGCGAGATCGGCAAGCACCTCGTCTACCACGCCGCGCGCCTGAAGGACGCCGGCAAGTCCTACGGCAAGGAAGCTTCGATGGCGAAGCTCTACACGTCCGAACTCGCGATGCGCTGCACGTACGAGGCGATCCAGATCTACGGCGGGTACGGCTACTCGCGCGAGTATCCGGTCGAGCGCATGTGGCGCGACGCGAAGCTGTGCACGATCGGCGAGGGCACCAGCGAGGTGCAGCGCATGATCATCGCGCGCAGCGTGATCGGGCGGAAGTAGCCGCGCCGGTTCCGCTCTTCGCATGAGCGCGCCGCCTGAACCGATCCACCGCGCAGGCTGGCGCCTCGACCCGCTCGTGGACGGGGAACTGCGCCTGGACGGCGGCGCGATGTGGGGCGTGGTCCCCGCGGCGATCTGGCGCGCGCTGACCCCGCCGCACGAGGACAACACGATCGATCTCGTGTGTCGCTCCTGGCTCGCGCGCCGGGGCGCGTGGACCGTCGTGATCGAGCCCGGCGTCGGTACCCGCTGGGACGCGAAGCTCGCCGCGCGCTACGGCATTCGTCCGGGGCCCGGCGTCGTCGCCGGGCTCGCGGCCCTCGGCCTCGCGCCCGAGCAGGTCACGCACGTGGTCGGCACGCATGCGCACTGGGACCACATCGGCGCTCAGGTAGTCGAGCGCGACGGCGCACTCGCTCCTACCTTTCCGCGCGCGCGCCACTTCCTGCCGGCGAGCGAGGCGCGCGTCACCCGCGCCGGCGGCGGCGCGCGTCGCGCTTCCTACCGCCGCGAGGACGTCGATGTGATCGACGCGGCGGGACTGCTCGAGCCCTGCTCGGGTCGCGCCGAGATCCTGCCCGGGCTCGTGCTGCACGAGCTCGGTGGTCATTCGGAGGGTGTCAGCGTCGTGACGATCGGGGCGGGCGCCGACGGCGCGATCTTCTGGTCCGACGTCGTGCCGACCGCGCACCACGTGCAGCCCTCGTACGTGATGGCCTTCGACGTCGATCAGCAGAAGAGCTACGACGTTCGCTCGCACTGGCTCGCGCGCGCGGCGGACGAGGGCTGGACCTGTCTGTACTTCCACGACCCGCTCACCGCCGCGAGCGCGCTCGCGCGCGAAGGGCGCGGCTACCGCGCGCTGGCGACGTAGGGCGCGGGCGGCGCCGCCGCGGCGCATCCCTGCGCAGCGAGCAGCTCGGACGCGATCGACAAATGGTGGTGCGTGTGCACGACCGCGAAGCGCAGCCACTGCGGCGCGTCGAGCGGTCCGAGGATCTGGTGGGGGACCTTGAGCTCGCTCGGCACGATCGCGGTCGGAACCAGCGCGCGGAAACCCTCGCGCGCCTCGCCGAGCCACTGCGCGAGCAAGGCTCGATCGACGCGCTCGGGCGGCCGCACCATGCGCGGCGCTTGAGCCTGGCCGCGCGGCAGCAGACCCGCCTCCAGGAGTTCGAGAGCACGGGGCACCGGCTCGCCGCCGCGCTGCACGAGCAGGCCGGAGCCGGCGACCAGGCTGTGCAGGTTGCGCAGCACGAGCTCGTTCGCCAGCGCGATGTGCGCGAGGTGATGCTCGGCGTCCCAACCCGACAGTGCCGGCACGCGCGTGACCAGTGCCGCACTCTCGAGCGCGAGCGCACGGTCGATCCAGTCGTACTGCGCGAGCAGGGTCGCGAGGTCGTCGGCCGGGCGCATCGGAGACAGAACGATATCATGCCCTCGCCGGCGACCTCCCGACCGTGCCGGCCAGCATCGCCCGGCACCACGCATGCGCATCGTCTCGCTCTGCCCCAGCCTGACCGAGCTCGTCTTCGACCTCGGCCGCGGCGCCGATCTGGTCGGCGCGACCGATTGGTGCGTGCACCCCAAGCCCGCCGTGGATGCGATCGAGAAGGTCGGCGGAACGAAGGACCCGCGCATCTCGCGCATCGTCGAACTCGCGCCCGACCTCGTGCTGTTGAACGAGGAGGAGAACCGCCGCGAGGATGCCGAGGCCCTGGCCGCGGCGGGCCTGCGCTGCTACGCCAGCTTTCCGCGCGACGTCGCCGGCACCGCGGCCATGGTGCGCTCGATCGCCGCGGCCGTCGAGCGCCCGGAACAGGGCGAGCGCATCGCCGCGGAGATCGAGCGCCGCGCGGAACGCGTGCGCCGCGACCGCGCGGGCCGGCCGCCGATCCGATTCGCCTACCTGATCTGGCGCAAGCCGTGGATGAGCTGCAATCGCGACACCTTCGCGAGCGAGCTCCTGTGCCTGGCCGGCGGTGTCAATGTGTTCGCGCACGTCCCGGTGCGTTACCCGGAGTTCACGCCGCCTGAGCTCGCGCGCGCGGAGCCGCAGCTCGTGCTGCTGTGCACCGAGCCGTTCCCGTTCACCGACAAGCACTCCGACGAGCTCGCGCGCGAGACGGGACTGCCGCGCGAGCACTTCGTGATTGCCGATGGCGAGTACCTGTCGTGGCACGGCTCGCGCACGCCCGACGGCATCGACTACGCGGAGCGTCTGATCGGGCTGGCCCGAAATGGAATCAGCCGCACGACATCGTACGGCTGAGCTGGATCACGACCGTGCCTGGTTCCGCGATCCGCGCGCGCATTGCATGCGAATCGCGTGCCGCCACGGAACGTTCCGGTCGGAAGCGATCCGCGCGCCCGAAGGACCCAGCGCGTTACGCGCGCGGAACATCAGTGCGCGTCGGACTCGAGCTCGGGCGGCAGCCGGAACGTGACCGATTCGGTCTCGCCGGGCAACTCGCGTACGTCGGAGGCTCCCAGCTCGCGCAGCCGGGCGACGACCTTCTGGACCAGCGACTCGGGCGCCGAGGCGCCTGCGCTGAGCCCGATGCGCAGGCCGGGCCGAAACCAGCTCGGGTCGAGGTCGCGCTCGTCGTCGACGAGGTAGGAGGGCAGCCCCTTGCGATTGCCCAGCTCGCGCAGGCGATTCGAGTTCGAGCTGTTCTTCGACCCGACCACCAGCAGGAGCTCGATGTCGTCGGTGATCGCCTTGACCGCGTTCTGGCGGTTCTGCGTCGCGTAGCAGATGTCCTTGAGCTCGGGGCCGCGAATCGACGGAAAGCGCCGTGTCAGCGCCTCGACCACGTGCCGGGTGTCGTCGACCGACAGCGTCGTCTGCGTCACGTAGGCCAGCCTCTCCGGATCGTGCACGACGAGCCGCTCGACCTCCTCGACGGTCGAGAGCACGTGGACGGGCCCGCGGATGCGCCCGCGCGTGCCCTCGACCTCCGGATGGCCCGGGTGCCCGACCAGGATCAGCTCGCGCTCCTCGCGCTCATAGGCCTGCGCCTGCAGATGCACCTTGGTGACCAGTGGACAGGTCGCGTCGATCACGCGCAGCTCGCGCTCGCGCCCGCGCGCCACGACCTCGTCGGACACGCCGTGCGCGCTGTAGATCGTCACCGATCCCCGCGGCACCTCGTCGAGCGAGTCCACGAAGCGCACGCCGCGGGCGCGCAGGTCCTCGACCACGTAGCGGTTGTGCACGATCTCGTGCAGCACGTACACCGGAGCGCCATAACGCTCCAACGCGCGCTCGACGATCTCGATCGCGCGGTCGACGCCGGCGCAGAAGCCGCGCGGATTGGCGAGCGTCACCCGCATCGGTTCAGTGGTGCGTCTCGCGCACGAGGTTGCGATTCCAGTCCGGGATCTCGACCACCAGATCGCGCGTCCCGTCGGGCACGCACTGGCAGGCCAGACGCGACTTGGGCGTGAGCCCCGGCGCCTTGTCGAGCTGATCGAGCTCGTCGTCGGTCGCCTCCGAGCAGCTCTCGAGCCCTTCGCGCACGATGACGTGGCAGGTCGAGCAGGCGCACACCCCGCCACAGGCATGATCGATCCCGACGTCGTGGCCGAGCGCGATCTCGAGCAGCGAACCCGGCAGTCCGTCGCGCGTGTAGGGAAGCTTCGCGGGGTCGACGTCGACGCTGGTCGTGTCTCCGTCGGCGGCGCGGTAGACGATGCGGAAGGCACGCGTGGGGAAGCGCGTGCCGGCCGATCGGATGAACGGATTGGTGCCACCCACGTCGGGGACCTCAGCGTCGGACGTTCGGCCGCTTGAACACCAGCGGCGGCGGAACGAAGGGCTTGGACGGGTCGATCGTGATCTGGCTGGCCGGCGATCCGGCCGGTTCGACCGGCGCGCGGTCGGAACGCGTCGCGCTGCGCGTGCCCTGCGGCGGCCCGCGTCGCCCGCCGCGCGTGGGGCCCGGCGGCTCGACGCGCGCGATCCGCTGCGGCATCGCCCGTTCGATCGCGTCCCAGGAGCGCCGCTCGCGCGGCGTCACCAGCGTGATCGCGATGCCCGAGCGCCCCGCCCGACCCGTGCGGCCGATGCGGTGCGTGTACTCGCTGATCTCGCGCGGCACGCCGAAGTTCACGACGTGCGAGACGTGCTCGACGTCCAGGCCGCGCGCGGCCACGTCGGTCGCGACGAGCGCCTTGACGTTGCCGGTGCGGAACGCGTCCATCACGCGGAAGCGCGCGGCCTGGTCGTATCCGCCATGCAGCGCCTTGACCGCGAAGGGCAGGCGCTCGAGGCGCCGCATCAGGCGATCGACGTCCTCGCGGCGAGAACAGAAGACCAGGAACACCTCGTCGGGCTCGCTCTGTTCGAGCAATCGAACCAGCACGAGCTCGCGGTCGTCGGGCCCGATCTCGATCGAGCGCTGCTCGATCTTGGCGACCGTGGCGACGCCCTTGGCGGTTGCGAGCTCGACCGGATCGCGCGTCGATTCCTTGGCCAGGTCGCGCAGCGCCGGCGGGAAGGTCGCCGAGAAATGCAGCGTCTGGCGCTCGTCTGGCAGCAGCGCGAGGATCGCGCGCACGTCGTCCGCGAAGCCGATCTCGAACATCTTGTCGGCTTCGTCGAGCACCGCGAATTCGGTCCACGGGAAGGTCAGGAAGCGCTGGCGATTGAGGTCGAGCACGCGGCCGGGAGTGCCGACCACGAGCTGCGCGCCGGCCTTGAGCGCTTCGACTTGCGGCATCAGCGGCTCGCCTCCGACGACCAGCGCGGTCTTCAGGCCGCGCCCGCGCCCGAGCAGGACCAGCACGTCGTGCACCTGCTGCGCGAGCTCGCGCGTCGGGCACAGCACGAGCCCGAGCACGGTGGCGCGTTGAGCGTCCAGCTTGGAGACCATCGGCGCGCCGAAGGCGAGCGTCTTGCCCGTGCCGGTCTCGGCCTTCGCGATCAGGTCCTTGCCCGCCAGCACGTGCGGAATCGCCATGGCTTGGATCGGAGTGGGCGTCGTGATGCCCATCGCGGCGATCGCGGCGCGCACGTCGTCGGCCAATCCGAAGTCGTCGAAATTGCCGGCCCTCTGGGCGGCAGGCTCGGCCGCGGCCGGGGCGATGGGCTGAGCAGCGGGTGCTGCGGATCCGGTGGGCGCGTCAGCGGGTTTTGCGCCGCGCCCGCCGCGTCCGCCGCGCCTGCGGCGACGCGGCCGATCCCCTGCGGGTCGGTCCGATGCGGAATGGGAACTGTGTTCTGGCGTTTCGATCTTGAATGGACTCCTCGCGGCTCTAGCAGCCGTCGACCGGCGTTTCCGGGACTGGCGCAGCGCGCGATCAACACACATCTTAGGGTATCGAGCCCCGATCCATGCAAATCGCGACCTGGAACGTGAATTCCGTACGCGCGCGCCTCGAGCGCGTGCTGCCCTGGCTCGAAGCGCGCCGCCCCGACGTGGTCTGCCTGCAGGAGATCAAGTGCCAGGACGAGCAGTTCCCGCGCGAACCGTTCGAGGATCTGGGCTACCAGATCGCCCTGTGGGGGCAGAAGACCTACAACGGCGTCGCGATCCTGTCGCGCCGCCGGATCGAGGGCGTCGTGCGCGGCCTGGTCGGCGACGGCGAGGGCTCCGAGGCGCGCGCCATCGCATGCCAGATCGACGATTTCCTGCTGCTGAACCTGTACGTGGTCAACGGCGAGAAGGTCGGCAGCGAGAAGTACGCGAAGAAGCTGGGCTGGCTCGAGCGCCTCGAGCGCACGGTCGCCGAGCGCTTCCCGAGTTCGGAGCGGATCGTGCTGTGCGGTGATTTCAACATCACCTTCGACGATCGGGACGTGTACGACCCCGCGGCATGGCACGAGAAGATCCTGTGCTCGACGCCGGAGCGCGAGGCGCTCGGCCGCGTGATGCGCCTCGGCTTGCACGATGCGCTGCGCAAGTTCGACCAGCGTCCCGGCGTCTATACGTGGTGGGATTTCCGCACCAAGGGCTTCGAGCGCGGTCAGGGACTGCGCATCGACCACTTCCTGCTGTCGGAGAGCGCGCTCGCGGCCTGCCGCGGCGTCGAGGTGGACCTGGAGGCGCGCGGCGGGCCCAAGCCCAGCGACCACGCGCCGGTGTTGGCGACGTTCTAACGGTCGTATCCGCCTCGCGCGGTCGTACCGCGCGGTCGTACCGAGCCCGCCTCGAATCCGGCGAGTTCGCTCCGCGAACTCGCCGGATTCGAGGCGGGCTCGGTACGACCCGAGGCGGGCTCGGTACGACCGCGACCTACCGCCGGCGCCGGCCGTGTTCGTCGAGGGCGATCCGCGCGCGCACCAGCGGATCGAGCTCCGCGTGCAGCGCCTGGATGCAGCGATGCGGCAGACCCAGCCGCAGGATCAAGCGGTCGGCAAGTTGGCCGAAGGGCAGCGCGCCGCCCTCGGCCTCTGCCTGCGGATCGCGTTGCGCGAGCGCTGCCAGCAGGGCCGGCCTCAGGTGTTCCACCTCCGCGCGCGGCGGCTCGGGCTCCGTCAGTACGCGCGCCTCCACCAGCCGGTACAGGTGGGGCGACGGCACCTCACACAGCTCGACGCGCGCGAGCCCCCCGAGCAAGAGCAGGAAGCGCCCGTCGGGCAGGCGCTCGTGCCAGCGGATCACGCCCAGCCCTCCGCGCGCATAGACCGGCGGGGCACCCGCGAGCTCGTGCTCGTGCCCCTCGGCCACGGTTCCGATCGCGATGTGTCCGGGCCCATCGAGCGAGTCCTCGATCATGCGCCGGTAGCGCGGCTCGAAGATGTGCAGTGCCTCGTTGCGGCCGGGAAAGAGCCAGAAATTGGGCAGCGGGAACAGCGGCACGCTCGTGCCGTTCGTCCCCTCGCAACGCCCGATGGTGTAGGAACCGGTCACGCCGTGAACGGGCTCTTGCGGTCGGGCTCGGTCCGGCGGTCGCGGGTTCCCTCCGCGGGGCTGGCGCAGCGCCGCCGTTCGCGCAGCAAGGACATCGAGCGCACGGCCCGGTACAGTTCGCGCGCTTCGCGCTCGAGTCCACGGCCCTGGTACGAGCGTGCCAGGTTCATCGTGTGGCGCTGCAGCAGCAGTTCCGCCGGAGCGTCGACGAACCAGGTCGGCTCGGGCGCGAGCCCGTGCCGCGCGAGATGCTCCTCGCATTCGCGGCGCGTCCGCGAGCGGCCGCCGTCGAATGGGTCGATCAGCACGGAGCGCGCCCCCTCGTGCAGCCGCAGCATCACGTGCCCAGGCAGGGGCACGCAGGTTGCGCGCAGGTCGGCGCGCTCGGCCACGCACGTGTACAGCGCGCACAAGGACAGCGGCATGCCGCGCCGGCGCTCGATCGTGCGATGCAGCACGACGTTGTCGGGCTGGTGATAGTCATCGCGATCGCCGCTGTAGCCGAGCTCCCCGGCGAGGTAGACGGCCAGTTGCAGCGCCGCCTCGAGCGGATCGCGCTTGTGACGCGCACGCTCGCGCACTTGAGCCGCCATCGCCAGCATCGCACGCTTGTACGGCCGCGCGTCGAGGTCCGGATACGCGTAGCGCGACAGCAGGAACAGCGAACCCTCCAGGCTTGCGTCCGGTCGCGCCGCGCGCCGCACCAGGCGACGCAGCACCTGTTCGCGGCGCAGCGCGAGGAGCGTCGCTCGTGCCCGCGCGCGCTTGCGCGGATCGCTGTCCGCGCAGGCGCGGCGCAGCGCGCGCAACGGCGCGCGCCCCATCGTCGCGAGCTCGCTCTGCACGACCGCCACGACCTGCGGGGATTCGTCGAGCAGCAGGTCGAGCAGCGCCGCGAGCCGCGGATCGCGCAGCGAGCCGCCGCACGCCGTCGCCCGGCCGGCCGAGGCGGGTTCGGACGCGGCCGCGCGCGGGTCGAGGGGGGTGGAGGGAGGCATCGGCTTGCGCTGGAATCATACGAGCCGCGCGTCGTTGCGGGGGGCGCGCGCGCGAACTCCCGAGCCGCTCGCCGGGCGTCGTGCGCCGTGCTTGCGGGCTCGCCGGAGCGCTCGTATCTTCTTAGGCCTCGAACTCCGGCCGCAGGGTGCGAAATTCCTCACGGCCGCACGACTCGAACACCCGACGCCGCGCGTCGGTGACGCGTTCCAGGATCCCAGCTTCCGACCCCGAGCATGCCTTCCACCGCCTCCGCGCGCCCGAGCGCAACGCGCCGTGTCGTGATCACGCACGCGCTGCGCACGCCGATCGGCCGCTATCTCGGGGCCTTCGCGGACCTCTCGGCGGCCGATCTCGGCGCGAGTGTCGTGAAGAGCCTGCTCGCGCGCTCCGGAATCGACGCCGCCGCGGTCACCGAGCTGGTTTTCGGCAATGCGCGCCAGGCGGGCGGCGGCCCGAACGTGGCGCGCCAGGTCGCGGTGCGCGCCGGAATCCCGGTCGAGCGCACCGCCTGGACGGTCAACATGGCCTGCGGATCGGGCCTGAAGGCCCTCAACCTGGCCGTCGATTCGATCCGTCTCGGCCGCGCGGAGATCGCCGTCGCCGGCGGCACCGAGTCGATGAGCGGCCTGCCGTTCTTCCTGCCGAATTTCCGCCGCGGCTACCGGCTCGGCCACGCGCCGGTGGTCGACGCGATGTACAAGGACGGCTTCGCCTGCCCGCTGGCGGACATGCTGATGGGGGAGACGGCGGAGAAGCTCGCGCGTGAGCTCGGGATCCCGCGCTCCGCCCAGGACGAGTTCGCGCTGACCAGCCAGCGGCGCTGCGAGGCCGCGCGCAAGGCCGGCCGCTTCGCCGACGAGATCGCCCCCGTGGTGATCGCCGGTCGCAAGGGCGAGAGCACGACCATCGCGCTCGACGAGCACCCGCGCGACGGCGCCACGCTCGAATCGCTCGCGAAGCTGCCGCCCGTGTTCGACGCGCAGACGGGCACGGTCAGCGCCGGCAATTCGTCGGGCATCACCGATGGCGCGGCCGCGCTGCTCGTGATGTCGGAGCAGGCCGCGCGCGAGCGCGGACTGACTCCGCTCGCCGCGGTCGGCGAGTCGACCGAGGCCGGTGTCGATCCCACCGTGATGGGCATCGGACCGGTGCCTGCGCTGCGCGCGCTCGAGCGGCGCGCCGGTCGTGCGACCGGTTCCTACGACTTGATCGAGCTCAACGAGGCCTTCGCGGCGCAGGTCCTCGCGTGTCACCGCGAGTTGCCGCTGCCGCTCGAGCGCCTGAACGTCAACGGCGGCTCGATCGCGCTCGGCCACCCGATCGGCTGCACCGGCGCGCGCATCGTCGTCACGCTGCTGCACGAACTGCGGCGCCGCGATGCCCACCACGGCCTCGCGACGCTGTGCATTTCCGGCGGCATGGGGCTCGCGACCGCCTTCGAACGCTGAGTCCGCATTTTCCACTCCACCCCCTCGCTCCCTTCGTCGTTCATGACCCCCAATCCAATCAAGAAGGTCGGTGTCGTCGGCTGCGGCCTGATGGGCCACGGCATCGTGCAGGTCGCCGCGCAAGGCGGCTGTCAGGTCGTCGCGGTCGAGACCGAGCAGAAGTTCCTCGACTCCGGCCTCGGTCGCATCGACAAGTCGCTTGCCAAGCTCGCCGAGAAGGCGATCGAGAAGGGCAAGCCCGCCGACGCCGCCAAGGCCGATGCGGCCGCGGTGCGCGCGCGCATCAGCGGTTCGCTCGACAAGCAGGCGCTGGCCGACTGCGATCTCGTGATCGAGGCGATCGTCGAGAACCTCGACGTCAAGAAGGCGCTCTTCGCTGAGCTCGGCCGCATCTGCAAGCCCGCGACGATCCTCGCCTCGAACACGTCGAGCTTCCCGATCGGCGAGATGGGCGCCGCCTCCGGCCGCCCCGACCGCATGGTCGGTCTGCACTTCTTCAATCCGGTGCAGCTGATGAAACTGGTCGAGGTCGTGCGCACCGACAAGACCGCCCCCGAGGCCTTCGCTGCCGCGCGCGCCTTCGGCGAGGCCTGCGGCAAGGTGCCGGTGGCCTGCAAGGACACGCCGGGCTTCGTCGTGAACCGGCTGCTCGTGCCCTACATGGTGCAGGCGATCGAGATGCTCGACCGCGGCGATGCCAGCAAGGAAGACATCGACGCCGCGATGCAATTCGGCTGCGGCTACCCGATGGGCCCGCTGACGCTGACCGACTACGTCGGGCTCGACACGACGCTGTTCATCCTCGACGGCTGGGTCAAGCGCTACCCGAACGAGCCCGCGTTCCGCGTGCCGAAGAGCCTGCGCGAGAAGGTCGCGGCCGGCAAGCTCGGCCGCAAGACGGGCGAGGGCTACTACAAGTGGGAAGGGGACAAGAAGGCATGATCCGCGCACTGCTGACGCTCGTATCGCTGTTCGCTCTCGTCGGCTGTGACGAGCGCGCCGCCGTCGCCGTCGCACAGGCTCAACAGGCTGCGCCGACCGCGGTCGCCAAGCTCGAGCTCGTCGCGCCCGACCTGTGGGTCATCGGCGGCCGACTCGAAGCCAAGCTCAAGCTGACCGCGCCGGCCGAGGGCGCGATCATCCCGGGCTGGCAGGTCACGCCGGCGGGCTTCACGGTCGACGGCAAGCCGCTGGCGTCGCATGGTGAGCTTCCCGAGATCAAGGTCGGCGCGAATCAGGTCTACGAGACGTCCGTCGACCTCGGGCACGCTCTGAAGGTGAGCGCAGACTTCGAGCTCGGCTACGGCGATCAGAAGGCGCTCGTGCGCGTGCTCGAGCCGGCGCCGCCCGGCCTGGACTTCATGGACGAGGCGAAGATGCCGGTCGCCGAGCTCGAGAAGTACTGGGTCGTGCTCGACACCGTGCGCGGCACGATGGTCGTCGAGTACTTCCCGGCTCTCGCGCAAAACCACGTGCGCAACCACCTCGACCTGTCGTACACGGGCTTCTACAACGGCACGATCTTCCACCGCGTCGGTGCCGGTTTCATGATCCAGGGCGGCGATCCGACTGGCACCGGCACCGGCAACAATCCGAAGCGTCCGAGCCTGAAGGCCGAATTCACGCGCTACAAGAAGCACGAGAAGGGGATCCTCTCGATGGCGCGCAGCCCGCACCCGGACTCCGCCTCGTGCCAGTTCTTCATCATGCACGGGGCCGCTCCGTTCCTCGACGGCAAGTACTCGATCTTCGGCAACCTCGTGCGCGGTTTCGCGACGCTCGACGCGATCGTGCGCAGCCCGGGGCAGGCCGGTCCCGACGGCACCATCCGACCGAAGGAACAGCAGGTCATCGTCAAGGCGACCGTCGTGAAGATCCCGGCCAATCCGGACGACTGGCGCCAGGGCCCCGACGGCAAGCCGCTGCCGAAGCCCGCTCCTGGTACCCCCGCGAAGTAGCACCCCCAAGGCCCAACCCCCATGCCCCACGCACTCACAGGCGTCACCGCCACCCTCGAGACCAGCGCCGGCTCGATGAAGCTCGAGTTCTTCCCGGACAAGGCCCCCGGCCACGTCGAGAACTTCGTGAAGCTCGCCGAGAAGGGCTTCTACGACGGCACCGTGTTCCACCGCACGATCGCCGGCTTCATGATCCAGGGCGGCTGCCCCAAGGGCACGGGCACCGGCGGACCGGGCTACACGATCAAGGCGGAGTTCAACGACACGAAGCACATCAAGGGCGTGTTGTCGATGGCGCGCTCGAGCGACCCGAATTCCGCCGGCTCGCAATTCTTCATCTGCCACGGCGACGCGGGCTTCCTCGACAAGCAATACACGGCCTTCGGCCGCCTGAGCGGGGGCATGGACGTGCTCGACAAGATCGCGACCGCGCCGACGTCGGTGGGCGCCGGCGGCGAGAAGAGCAAGCCGCTGACGCCGGTCAAGGTCAACAAGGTCACGATCACGCGCCCCGCCGCCAAGGCGTAGCTCCCACTCGAGAAGAATCCCCATGGGCTATTCGAATCTGCTCGTCGAGACGGCCGACGGCCTGGCCACGATCACCGTCAATCGTCCGGACAAGCTGAACGCGCTGAACCACGCGACGCTGATCGAGATGGCCGCCGCCTTCGACGCGGTCAAGGCCGATGCCACGGTGCGCGGGCTGTTGATCACCGGCGCGGGCCCCAAGGCCTTCATCGCCGGCGCCGACATCGAGGAGCTGGCGAAGATGAAGCCGTTGGCGGCGAAGGACCTCGCCTACTTCGGCCAGCAGGTCTACGCGCGCCTCGAGAAGCTCGGCAAGCCGTCGATCGCGATGATCAACGGCTTCGCGCTCGGCGGCGGCCTCGAGCTCGCGCTCGCCTGCACGCTGCGCACGATCAGCGCGACCGCCAAGGTCGGCCTGCCCGAGGTCTCGCTAGGCATCATCCCCGGCTACGGCGGCACGCAGCGCCTCGCGCGCATCGCCGGCCCCGGCGTGGCGCGCGAATGGGTGCTGACCGGCGACATGTACGACGCCGCCGAGGCGCACCGCGTCGGCGTCGTCAATCGAATCAGCGCTCCGGAAGCGCTGCTCGACGACACGCGCAAGCTCGCGCAGAAGATCCTCTCGCGCGGCCCGGTCGCCGTGCGCCTGGCCCTCGAGACCATCGCGCGCGGGCAGAACATGACGCAGCAGGAAGGCGAGCTGATCGAGTGCGACATGTTCGCGCTCGCGGCGACCACGAGCGACATGAAGGAGGGCATGCGCGCCTTCCTCGAGAAGCGCAAGGCGAACTTCACCAACTCCTGAGCCACTGGCCCCTCCATGAGCCACACCATTGCGATCGTCGGCGGCGCGCGCACACCCATGTGCGAGTACAGCGGCACGCCCGGCTACGGCAAGCTGAAGGACATCTCCGCGATCGACCTCGCCGCCCACGCGTCGAAGGCCGCCCTCGCGCGCGCCAAGGTCGACCCCGCATCCGTCGAGCACGTCGTGGTCGGCAATGCCCTTCAGACCTCGGACGACGCGCTCTACGGCGCGCGCCACGTCGGACTGAAGGCCGGCTGCCCACAGGCGACGCCGGGGCTGACCGTGAACCGCCTGTGCGGTTCCGGCATCCAGTCCATCGTCAGCGCCGCCCAGTTGATCCAACTCGGCGAGGCCGCCGTCGTGCTGGCGGGCGGCATGGAGAACATGAGCCAGGCCCCGCACGTCGTGCGCGGACTGCGCGAGGGGCTGCCCTTCGGCGCGGCGCCCGCGCTGTCCGACCTGCTGTTCGCGGCGCTGAAGGATCCGGTCTGCGGCCTGTACATGGCGCAGACGGCCGAGAAGATCGCCAAGCGCCTGAACGTCACGCGCGACGAGCAGGACCGTTTCGCGCTGCGCAGCCACCAGCTCGGCGCGGCCGCCGTGAAGTCGGGCCGCTTCGCTGCCGAGATCGAGCCGCTCAAGGTGCAAACGCGCAAGGGCGAGGTGGTCGTCGAGACCGACGATCACATCAAGCCCGACACGACGCTCGAGGGCCTGGCGAAGCTGCGTCCCGCCTTCGGCAAGGAAGGCACGGTCACCGCCGGCAACGCCAGCGGCATCGTCGACGGTGCCGCGGCGGTGGTGCTGACGACCGCGGAGCGTGCAAAGGCCGACAAGCACGACACCTGGGCGCTCGTGCGCGCCTGGGGCTACGTCGGCGTCGATCCGTCCGAGATGGGCATCGGCCCGGTGCCCGCGATCCGCGCCTGCCTGGCGCGCGCCGGCGTGAAGCTCGCCGACGTCGATCGCATCGAGATCAACGAGGCCTTCTCGGCGCAGTACCTCGGCTGCGAGAAGGAACTCGGGCTCGATCGCGACCGGGTCAACGTGAATGGCGGCGCGATCTCGCTCGGGCACCCGCTCGGCGCAACAGGCACGCGGCTGGTGCTGACGCTGATGCACGAGTTGCGGCGTGCCGGCAAGCGCTACGGCGTTGCCTCCGCCTGCATCGGCGGCGGCCAGGGCATCGCGATCCTGATCGAAAATCCGCAGGCCTGATCCGAACGCGCACGGAACCGACGACGTGAGTCTCATCCTGACGAAGCCCGACGGGCGGCGCGTCGTAGCGCTCGACCCGAGCAAGCGCGTGCTGTTCCTGACCAAGGACCTCGAGAAGATCCGTGCGCAACTGCGCGGCGAGCTCGACCTGCGCATGAAGGACGTCGATCCGGCCGCGCTGCTGGACGACATCAACACCGACGTGATGACGCCGGCCTGGGTCTGCTTCCGCCACCGGCCCGAGGACATCGCGCTCGATGCCTATGCCGGCCTGCTCGACGCGGGCGGGCAGCGCGTGTTCGGCACGCGCGCGCTGTCGAGCGGCCAGTTCCAGGTCATCGTCTCCGGTCAGCGCAAGGGCACCGGCTCGTCGCGTGAGACCGCGCCGCAGTGCGAGAAGTGGAGCGGCATCGAACTCGTGGTCGCGCACTCGTTCGCGCCGATCCACGCGCGCAACAACCTGAACCTCGGCCAGCTGATGGGCAATTACGAGCAGCTGGCCCGGCTGCAGGCAGGCGAGGAGATCCCGCTGTCGGAGTTCACCTCGCACTACGATCCGGTCACGCGCGCGGTGCTCGAGGCGGGCGGCCTGTTCCCGTTCGTGGCGCTGCACAAGGCCGGCAAGGTGCAAGTCGCGCTGCCCGCGCATCCCGCGCGACCGCTCACGATCGCCGAGAAGATCCTGGCCTCGAAGCTCGTCGGCGCCGAGGGCCGGCGCGTGCACGTCGCGCCCGGCGATCTGTGCCTGGTCAAGGTCGACGGCGGCTACAGCCACGAGTTCACGACCGCGCAGGTGCACTACTTCCTCGCTCAGGAATATGGGGAGAACTATCGGGTCGCCGACCCGCGCAAGTTCGCCGTGTTCGAGGACCACCTGCTGTACGCCGACGGCGTCAAGCGCATGATGCCGTTCGCGGCGCAGATCCAGACGCTGCGCGACTTGCAGAGGGCTTTCCAGCGCCACACCGGCGTGCGCGACTACTCGGCCAAGGACGGCGTCTCGCCCGGCATCTGTCACCAGGTCGCGCGCGAGCAGTTCGTGGACCCGGGTGATTTCATCCAGGCCACCGATTCGCACACCTGCATGGGCGGGGGCAACAACGCACTGACCTGGGGCGTCGGCGCGACCGAGTACGCGGCCCTGGTCTATTCCGGTTTCACCTTCGTCGAGGTGCCCGAGTCGATCCGCTTCGAGCTGGTCGGCCGGCTCGCTCCCGAGTGCACGGCCAAGGACGTGATCCTGCACATCCTGCAGGTCTATGCGGTGCGCGAGGACACGCTCAACCGCGTGATGGAATTCGGCGGCCCCGGGCTCGCCACGCTCGACATGGACGAGCGCGCGACGCTGTGCAACATGGCGACCGAGTGCTCGGCGCGCTCCGGCGTCTGCGAGGGCGACGAACTCGCGGCGCGCTGGATCGCGGAGCGCCGTCCGGGCACGACGCCCGCGCAGGTGGCGGCGCGCTTCGTGGCACCCGATCCCAGCGCGCACTACCACGGCGGGACGCACGTGATCGACCTGTCGCGCATCCGTCCGATGGTGGCCAAGCCGGGAGACCCCACCTACGGGGCGGACGTGGACGCGCTGGGTGACGTCAAGATCGACATCGCCTACGCCGGCTCGTGCACGGCGGGCAAGGAGCGCGACCTCGACTTCTACGCGCAGGTGCTGCGCGAAGCGCTCGCCGCGGGGAGAAAGGTCGCACCCAACGTCCGCATGTACATCCAGTTCGGCTCCGAGGCCGTGCGCGAGTACGCGCGTTCCAAGGGCTATCTCGACGTCTTCCAGCGCGCCGGAGTCGACGTGATCAACCCCGGCTGCGGCGCCTGCATCGGCTGCGGTCCGGGGGTTTCCGAGACTCCCGACCAGGTCACCGTCAGCGCGATCAACCGCAATTTCCAGGGCCGCTCCGGTCCCGGCAAGCTCTACCTCGCCTCGCCGCTGACGGTTGCGGCGAGCGCGGTCGAAGGACGCATCGCCGCCTATCAGTCAGGCATGTTCCGCAAGCCGGTCGCGGCGCGCTGATCCGATCGTCCGCTCCCTCCACCCTTCGCACCACACCCTGAGTTCCCCGTCTCGATGAAAGAGATCAAGATTGCGCAAGTCGCCGGCGACGGCATCGGCCCCGAGGTCACCGAGCAGTGCATGCGCGTGCTCGACGCGGCCGGCGAGATCTACGGTTTCAAGGCGCGCCGTACCGTCTACCCGTTCAGCACGCAGTACTGGCTCGACCACGGGCAGAAGGACGAGATGATCTTCCCCGAGGAGTCGTTCCGCGAAGTGCGCGGCCACGACGCCGTCTACCTCGGCGCGATCGGCGATCCGCGCGCTCCCGTGGGCAAGATCGAGTACGGGATCATCGCCAAGCTGCGCTTCGAGCTCGATCTCTACATCAACTTGCGGCCGATCAAACTGTACGACGAGCGCCTCTGCCCGCTCAAGGGCAAGAAGCCCGAGGACGTCGACATGGTGATCATCCGGGAGAACACCGAGGGCGCCTACGCCGGCATGTTCGGGTTCGCGCACAAGGGTCAGAAGCTCGAAGTCGCGACGCAGACGATGGTCTACACGCGCGAAGGCGTCGAGCGCGCGATCCGCTTCGCGTTCGACAAGGCGCGCGAGCGCGGCAAGCGCAAGACCGTCACCTTGATCGACAAGGCCAACGCGATCCGCGCCCACGACATCTGGACGCGCACGTTCGCCGAGGTCGGCCGCGAGTATCCCGACATCAAGCAGGATCACGCCTACGTCGACGCCGCGGGCATGTGGATGATCAAGAACCCCGAGTGGTTCGACGTCGCGGTGACCACGAACCTCTTCGGCGACATCCTCACCGACCTCGGCGCGATGATCCAGGGCGGCATGGGCATCGCCGCCAGCGCCAACCTGCACCCGGGTCGCGTCAGCCTGTTCGAGCCGATCCACGGCTCGGCGCCCAAGTACGCGGGCAAGAACGTCGCCTGCCCGGTCGCCGCCATCCTGGCCGGCTCGATGCTGCTCGACTACTGCGGGCAGAAGGAAGCTTCGCGCACCATCGAAGGCGCGGTGAAGGACCTGCTGATCAGCGGTCGGATCAAGGGCGTCGGCACCGGCGACCACAAGACCACCGAGGTGGGGGACATGGTCGTCGCCGAGGTGCGCAGCATCGCGGCGCGCGTCTGAACTCCGGCGCGCACGAGTCGGATCGACAGGCAGCCTCCCGCATGCATCCGTTCCACCTCGCGTTCCCGGTGCGCGACATCGAGGAAGCGCGCCGCTTCTACGTCGACGTGCTCGGCTGCGGGGTCGGTCGCAGCGCGGAGCGCTGGATCGATTTCGATTTCCGGGGCCACCAGATCTCGGCGCACTTGATGCCGGAGGCCTGCGGCGCCGCGCGCGCGCACGAGGTCGACGGCGATGACGTGCCGGTCAGGCATTTCGGTCTCGTGCTCGAATGGAACGAATGGCACGCGTTCGCAGAGCGGCTGCGCGAGCGCGGCACCGCGTTCCGCATCGAGCCGCACATCCGCTTCCAGGGCAAGGTCGGCGAGCAGGCGACCCTGTTCGTGCTCGACCCGTCCGGCAACGCGATCGAGTTCAAGGCGTTCAAGGATCCGAGCCGGCTGTTCGCCCGGCAGCTCTGAGGATCAGCCGAGCTTGCCGCTGAAGCGCGCCCAGGTCGGTGCGTGATCGGACAGCCCCGCCTTCTTCTCGATCCACGCGTCCTCGACCTGCGCGGCGAGCTCAGGACTCGTCAGCACGTAATCGATGCGCCAGCCCTTGTCGGTCTCGCGCGCGCGTCCGCGATTCGACCACCACGAGTAGAGGCCCTTCTCGCCCGGGCGCACCTTGCGCAGCACGTCGACCCACCCCTGCTCCAGCACGCGCGTGAACCACGCGCGCTCGTGCGGCAGGAAACCTGAGTTCTTGGCATTTCCCTTCGGGTCGTGGATGTCGATCTCCGCATGCGCGATGTTCCAATCGCCGCAGATCGCGATCCTGCGCTTCTCGGCGAGCAGCGTCGCCAGCCACGGCAGCGCGTGTTCCATGAACGCCTCCTTGCGCGCCTGCTTCTCGGGCCCCGCCGAGCCCGACGGCACGTACAGCGAGATCACCGACAGATCGCCGATGTCGGCGCGCACGCAGCGGCCCTCGTCGTCGGCCCAGGAGAGCCCGCAGCCGTGCCGATGCGCATCGGCCGATGCGCGCAAGAACAGGCCGACGCCGGCGTAGCCCTTCTTCGTCGCGGACTGCCAGCGCGCGTTGTACCCGGCCGGCGACCACAGCTCGGGCTCGACCTGATCCGGCGTCGCGCGCAGCTCCTGCACGCACAGTGCGTCGGGCCTGGCCCGCTTCAGCCAGCGCGAGAACCCGCGCCGCTCGGCCGAGCGGATGCCGTTCAGGTTCAGCGAGCAGATCGTGAAGCTCAAGGTCCGGGTTCCTGGGGGGCGGACACGTTGCAGTCCGGCAGCGCCGCGCGCAAGGCGGCGAGCGCGGGAGCGGCGCCCTCGTCGAGCGCGCCGGTCAGCACGAGCGAGCGCAGCGACGCACAGCGCGCGAGCACCTCGAGTGTCGGCGCGCCCACGTGCTTGGAATGCAGGCGCAGCGTGCGCAGCTTCGCGCAGGCCGCGAGCGGCTCGAGCGCGGCGCCGGCGAGGCGCTCGCAGTCGTAGAGCACGAGCTCGTCGAGCGACCGCAGTCGCTGCAGGGGCTCGAGGCCCGGGGCACCGGCCGCATCGCAGTCGATCAGCACCAGCGCCTCCAGCGCCTGCAACGGTGCGATGTGCGCGAGCGCCGCGTCGTCGATGCCGGGACCGCTGAGCGTCAAGCGCCGCAGCCGGCGAGCCTCGGGGGCCAGGCGCGCCAGCTCCGTGGCACTGGTCGCCTCGCGCGAGCTGAGGTCCGGCGCGAGCCGATCGCATGCGGAGAGCGCGAGCAGCGCGAGGAAGGCTGGCGCGCGGACGCAGCGCACGCGAGTGCTGGGGGACATCGCGGGGCGAGCCTAGCGCCGCGCCGGCCGGCTTCGCCCTCCGCTCGGAAGGTGGTCATCAAGTGCTTGTCGCATAGACACTTGCGCCGACACCCTTTCAACAACAGAAAAGCAGGTCCGCAACTCTATAATTGTCCCGCAACCTCAACGAACGAGAACCTCATGCAAGCCCTGACACTCGAAGACCTGCGCCTGCTCTCCTCGCCCAGCGGCTCCCCCTGCGTGTCGATCTACCTGCCCGCTCAGGTCGGTCCGGACGCCACGGAACAGAACCGGATCCGCTTCAAGAACCTCGCGACGCGCGCGGAATCCGAGCTCGCGGCGCGGCATCCGCGGCTCGCCCCGGCCTTCGCGCAGCACTTCGCGGCGATCGCGAAGGCGGCCCCCTGGTCGCAGGGCGCGCACGGCTTCGCGGCCTTCGTCGGGATCGATGGCGAACGGCACTTCCTGCTCTCGCAGTCCACGCCCGAGTTCGTGCTCGTGGCGGAGACCTTCCACGTCCGGCCGCTCCTGAAGTCGTTCGAGTCGAACCACCGCTACTACCTGTTGCTGCTGACGACGCGTGATGCGCGGCTGTTGCGCGGCACGAGTTCCGGGCTCGTGCCGGCCGAGTTGCCGGAACTCGCCCGTGCCAGTGCCGGTGCCGTGATCGAGCGCGAGCACGAAACCAGTTCGGGCGTGCGCTCGGCCGGCCGCGTCTCGGTGCACTACGGTCATGCGTCCGAGCGCGCGGACAACACGTCGGACCAGGTGCACTTCCTCAAGGCGGTCGACCGCGCGATCTGTGGTGCGTTGCGCGACGAAAAGACGCCGCTGGTGGTCGCGTGCCCGGAGGAACTCCACGGGCCCTGGCAGCGGATCTGTCGCTACGCGGGCCTGCTCGAGCCGGGGCTGTCCGGGCACTTCCAGTCGACCAGCGCGCAGGCGTTGCACGCGAAAGCCTGGCCGCTGGTCGAAGCCCAGTCGCAGCGCGCCGCGCTACGCGCACTCGAGACCTATGGCGCGGAGGTCGTGCGCGGGCGGGCGAGCGGCGAGATCAGCACGATCGCGCGGGCGGCGGTGCAGGGGCGCGTGCGCGAACTCCTGCTGGCGGACGAGGATCAGCTCGCCGGCGTGCTCGATCGCGACACCGGGGAAGTGCGCAAGCCGGATCCGAACGCTCCCAGCGACGATGTCTACGACGACGTCGCGGAGGCGGTGCTGCTGCGCGGCGGCGAGGTGCACACGCTGCCCAAGGCGCGCATGCCGCAGGGGCTGCCGGCCGTGGCGCTGTTCCGCTGGTAGACGCGGACCGCGCTAGAGGTGGATCGCGCGGCCGTCGACGGTCAGCGCGGCTTCCTTGAGCACTTCCGCGAGCGTCGGGTGCGCGTGGCACGTGCGCGCGATGTCCTCGCTCGACGCGCCGAACTCGATCGCGGCGACCGCCTCGGCGATCAGGTCGCCCGCGCGCGGTCCGACGATGTGCACGCCGAGCACGCGGTCCGTCTGCGCGTCCGCGAGCACCTTGACCTTGCCTTCGGTGTGCCCGAGCGCCTTCGCGCGTCCATTGGCCATGAACGGGAACGCGCCTTTCCTGTAGGCGCGACCCGCGGCCTTCAGCTCTTCCTCGTTCTTGCCGACGCTTGCGACCTCCGGCGCCGTGTACACGACGCTGGGGATCGCGTCGTAGTTCACGTGCCCGTGGCCGGTCGCGATGCGCTCGACGCACGCGACGCCTTCCTCGGAAGCCTTGTGCGCGAGCATCGGGCCCGCGATCACATCGCCGATCGCGTAGACGTTGGGCACGGACGTCTCGAAATGCGCGTTCACCGGGATGCGGCCGCGGTTGTCGAGCGCGAGCCCGATCGCGTCGAGCCCGAGGCCCTCGGTGTACGGCGAGCGACCGACCGCGACGAGCACGCGGTCGCACTCGAGCGATGGCTTGCCCTCGATGTCGACGATCGCGCCGGTCTGCGCCGCGCGCGCGCCGGTCACGCGCACCCCGAGTTGGAAGGCCAGGCCCTGCTTGGCGAGCGCCTTGTGCGCGTCGGCGGCGATCTCGGTGTCCATGCCGGCCAGGATCCGGTCGAGGTATTCGAGCACGGTGACCTTGGCGCCGAGGCGCGCCCAGACGGAGCCCAGTTCGAGCCCGATCGCACCGGCCCCGATCACGACGAGATGCTGCGGGACGGACGCGAAGGACAGCGCCTCGGTGCTCGTGACGATGCGCTCGCCGTCGATATCGACGCCCTTGAGTGACGCAACCTTGGATCCCGTCGCGATCAGCACGCGCCTGGCCTCGTGCTCGGACTCGCCGTCGGCTGCGCGCACCGCGATGCGCGTCGGCGCGACGAAGCGGGCGTGGCCCGACAGGCGCGTGATCTTGTTCTTCTTCATCAGCCCGTCGATGCCGCGCGCGAGCCCGGCGACGATCGACTCCTTGCGCGCGAGCATCTTGGCGAGATCGAGGCGCGCTTCGGCCGTGATCCCGTGCGCGCTGAAGCCGTGCTGCGCCTCGTGGAAGAGCTCGCTCGACTCGAGCAGCGCCTTCGACGGGATGCAGCCGACGCGCAGGCAGGTGCCGCCGAGCACCTTTTCCTTCTCGACCAGCGCGACCTTCAGCCCCAGCTGGGCCGCGCGGATCGCGGCCTCGTAGCCGCCGGGGCCGGCGCCGATCACCAACAGGTCGTAGGGCTCGGTCATCGCGGCTAGACCTCCAGCAGCATGCGCGTCGGGTCCTCGATGCAGTCCTTGATGCGCTTCAAGAACGTGACCGCCTCGCGGCCGTCGACGATGCGGTGGTCGTAGGTCAGCGCGACGTACATCATCGGGCGCGCGACGATCTGCCCGTCGCGCACGACCGCGCGCTCGTTGATCGCGTGCAGTCCGAGGATGCCCGACTGCGGAGGATTGAGGATCGGCGTCGACAACAGCGAGCCGTAGATGCCGCCGTTGCTGATCGTGAACGTGCCGCCGGTCAGCTCGTCGAGGCCGATCTTGTTGTCCTGCGCGCGCTTGCCGAGGTCGGCGATCTTCTTCTCGATCTCGGCGAAGGAGAGCGTCTCGGCGTTGCGCAGGATCGGCACGAGCAGGCCCTTGCCGCCGCCGACGGCCACGCCGATGTCGAAGTACTCCTTGTAGACGATCGTGTCGCCGCGCACCTCGGCATTGACCTGCGGAACGAGGCCGAGCGCGTCGACGGCGGCACGCACGAAGAAGGACATGAAGCCGAGCTTGACGCCGTGGCGCTTCTGGAACTCCTCGTTGCGCGCCTTGCGCAGTTCGATGACCGCGCTCATGTCGATCTCGTTGAACGTCGTCAGCATCGCCGCGGTGCTCTGCGCCTGCACGAGCCGCTCGGCGATGCGCTTGCGCAGCGGCGTCATCGGCACGAGCTCCTCGTGGCGCGGGCCCGTCGGCGCGGCGGCTGGCGGAGCGAAGGCGGGTGCCGCCGGCGCGGGGACGGCCGGCGCGGCTGCCGCGCGCAGCGCGTCTTCCTTGAGCACGCGGCCGCCCGGGCCGCT
>Ga0194120_10001982_pt1 | contig 36007 bp, 29 predicted proteins | sample TA2MahCa65mmetaG_FD_148642 | JGI IMG/M metagenome (GOLD analysis project Ga0194120, IMG submission 148642) | Freshwater microbial communities from Lake Tanganyika, Tanzania - TA2015019 Mahale Deep Cast 65m | ecosystem: Environmental > Aquatic > Freshwater > Lake | place: Tanzania: Lake...
CAACCTTGAGCGCTACCTGATGACGCCGATGCCACGCGCAGCACTGCTGTTGGGAATGGCGCTCGGCGGAATCTATATGACCGGGACCCGGGCGCTGCTGATCTATTTGGCGAGCAAGTTGTGGTTCAAGGTCTCCTTCCCGGTGGCAGATCCGTGGCTCGCGCTGGCGGTCTTTGCAGCGACCATGGCCGCGCTCTACGGGCTCGGAATGGCGATAAGTTCGCTCTTTTTTATGGCCGGTCGAGGCGTCTTCAATGCCCTCGGCCTGATGATGGAACCGATTTTCTTTCTCGGCGGGTTCTACTTCCCGGTGAAGTATCTCGGCCTATTTGCCTGGGCGGCGGCATCACTCATCCCGACCACGCTTGGCCTCGATGCCTTGCGTCAAACGATGACCGGCGCTTATCGGACTGGTTTGTTGGCTCCGGAGATCGAACTTGCAATCTTGAGCGGGATGGCGGTCGTCTTCATCACGCTATCAATCTGGGCGGTGGCAAGATTAGAGGAGATGGGTCGTCGGGAGGGAAAGTTAATCTTGAAAAATCAATAACGACCTGGTCACCTGCCACTCCAGAGGCGCGCCGCAAGACGCGGAAACTCCCCCGCGTCGATAGCCAACCTAAGTCCATCCACCTCCAGTTGCGCCAGCCCCATTCGGATAAGGACGTCAACCGCACTGCCAAGTCGCTCAGGCTCCATCGGCAGGTGCCGATGCTCGGGCCTTACTCCGGCGAGAAAGGTTACGATGTCCGGCGGCAATCGCCCCTGATGATTAAGACGAGTCTCCAACGCCACAGCCCATACCAGTTCCCGTGACGCATAGACGCGTCCGCCATCGGACAGGTAGCCCACCCCCATCGTTCCCGCCCAGTGCCAACGTTCGATGATGGGACATTCCCTACAGTCAAGGTTGAGCCGTCTTAGCAGGGCAAGCGCAGATTTTGATAGCATTCCCGGTCGTAGGTCGGCAGGACAGGCAATTCCAGCCCAGGCAAGGCTGTTGCGAAGCAACTCTGTTTCCAGCGACGACAGGGTTCCTTGCGCCAGGCAGTTCAGCAAATGTCGTGTCGTTTCACGGATTGCGTCGTCGGCAAAGGTGAGCGCCGCCAGCCGCAGCGATGATGTTGTAACGACCGGCCCATACCAACCGTAGCGCTGTGCTCCGGACCAGACCTTGTTCCAGGTGCGATCAGCGGGATGCGCATCCCGCATAAGGCGATAGGTGTTGATGCCATCGCTTGTGACGATAGCCTCTCGAATCCGTTCGACCTTGACCGACGATAGCAAACCTCCAGACAACGACCGCTCAAGTATCTGCCGGGCGAGCGCCTGCCATTTCATCCCGGCCCCGCTTCACGGCTCTGCAGCGCGACGACCACTGCGACCGCTGCGCCGCCATCGTGAGTCAGGCTGACCGAGGTTGAAGCCCAGCCGAGCCGACGACTGATGCGGAGCGCACGACCATGAAGGACGAGCACCGGCTTGCCGTTTGATTCGTGCAAGACCTCCATTTCCCGCCAGCCGACGCCCCTAAGGCCCGTCCCGAGTGCCTTGGAACATGCTTCCTTGGCCGCGATCAACGCTGCCATGCGCTCGACGCGCCCGCGGCACTGGGCGTTTTCGTGGACCGTGAAGAATCTCCGAACGAACCGTCCGTTCCAGCGTTCGTAGAGCCGTTCGACGCGGGCGATCTCAACGATGTCGATCCCGGTCGTGACGGTGAATGGCGGCGGAGGTGTGCGGGTCATTTGATCCCGATTCGCGTGCCGGCCGGAACGCCTGACGCGGTGATGGCTCGCGCTTCGGCGATGACAAACATCCGTCCTGATGAACTCCGCTCCAGGCAAAAGAGCCAGCCTTTGCGGTCGGTATGCGGCGTCAAGTCGGGACGTTGAATGAGTAAGTCCATCATGTTGCCGGGTGCAGATGCGTTTCCATCCTGCAGTCGGTCGTATCCTTCTTGCAGACGCTGGACGACACTGCGAATGGCCTGCAGTTCCTCCAGGCGCCGTGCCAATGCGACGTCAAATCCCTGCAAACGGCCCGCAACCAACGGGTCCAAGCGAATTGCCGCTTCAAAGAGGTTCAACCCGCCGTCGCCGGTCATCTTCAGATATTCGACGCCCCGATTCCAAAGCAGCGCGGCTACCTCGCTTCTAAGGACCGGATCGTTGACGAGCGCGCTGTCGAGCAGCTGAATGGCCTCTTGCGTCCGGCGCTTCTCCCGGATAACCTGCGACGCGGCAGCAAAAAGCAACCTCCCGGCGTCGGCCGAGTCGAGGCTGGCGCGATGCAGCGCGTCAAATCCTTCATCCGTCGCACCCTCTACCAGCAGTGCTGTTGCTCGCAAGCGATCTGCTTCCGGACTATTCCCCAGCGACGACAATCGCTCGAGTGCTCCGACGTAGTCTCCCGACGCAATCAGACCGCGCGCCACGAATAGCCCGTTCTCATTGCAGGACGTTAGCAATCCTGCAGTGAACAGTGCGACCACGGCGCTACGGTTCATCCGGCCTACGCCCTTCCAAGGCACCATAGTATCAGCGATTTCTGCCCGTGCAAACGGTTTTCGGCCTGATCGAAGACGACCGAATGGGGGCCTTCGATCACTCCGTCGGTAATCTCGCGCCCCCGCTCGGCGGGAAGGCAGTGCATCACAAGGCAGTGTGGCGAAGCGGCTTCAAGTAGTCGCTCGTCGAGTCGATATGGCTCGAGCAGAGACGCCCGTTCGCCAACTTTCTCCTTCTCTCCCATCGAAGCCCAGACGTCGGTGTATAGGACATCGGCACCCCGGGCGGCCGCGAGCGGGTCGTCGGTTATGGTGATCCGGCCACGGGCGCCGTCGGTCATCGCTTCGACAAAATCGCTGCCGGGATCGGTTTCGGGACGGGTGCCGACCCAGAGATCGATATCGAGCCGGTTGGCAGCGCCGATCCAGGAACGGGCAACGTTGTTGCCATCGCCGAGGTAGGCGATCTTGAGGCCTTCGACGGTCTGCAACTTCTCAAAGATCGTCAGCAGGTCGCAGAAGATTTGGCAGGGATGCTCGAGGTCGGTCAGAGCGTTGATGACCGGCACCGGTGCATAGTGAGCAAGTTCGACGACGTCCGACTGTTTGAAAGTGCGGATGACGATCAGTTGAGCGAACCGGCTTAAGACGCGCGCAACATCAGCGGTCGTTTCCCGTTTACCCAACTCGATCTCGCGGTCGGTAATGAACATCGCATTTCCGCCCAATTGCCGGATGCCGACCTCGAAGGATAACCGCGTCCGGAGACTTGGCTTGTGGAAGATGAGCGCGGCCTCTTCCCCACTGAGCGGCGTTGGACATTCGCCGGAACGGGTGCGGTCCTTGAGGTGGACAGCGTGATGGAGGAGATGGAGCAGATCGGCTCGCGTGAGGTCGGTCAGATTGAGAAAGTCTCGGGGCTGATTTGACATAGGTGGTAATGTGTGATATGGATTATAGTTACTACTTGGTGCTGTTAGTTCTTGTCTTCTCCCACCTGCTTCGCGGGGGGGTGTATAGACCGGACTGATGGGTAACAAACTGCACCAAGTCGTGCTAACGGAATGGAAGGAATCCACCTCCCGGCCCCTCGCGCTTCTCCACTTTCACATCCCGCAACTGCTGCGCTTTGACCGAGATGTTCAGATAATAACCCTGTCCAACGCCGGTCGGATTCCAGGTAAAACTGCCCTGCCAGCAATGAAGATCGCGCTGGATACTGATGCTGACTGCAGAGATTTGTTGGTTGACAAAATCGTAGGTGAACGAGTTGCCGACCTTCCAATTTTTCGTCGCCTGCAGATCTAAGTTGAACGACCCCCAGACATCGCGGGTGATGTCGTTCGGATTCGATCGCCGCTCTCCGTAGCGAAGCGAAACACCGGACTGCCACGGCATCGGAGAAGGCTTCCAGTCTGGCGGTGTTGCAATCCGCCGGGCCGTGTCGGAGAGCGCCGTTCGTGAAGTGTCGCGCGGTGTCGGCTTAGCCGCTCCGCCGCTGAACTTGAGCGACGTCGTCAGATTGAAGGATAGAAGCCGCAGTCCGTTCGGCGCCGGCTTTTCGACCGCATAGTAATCGGCACCGCCATCAGGTCTCGGTATAGCCTCAAGGCCGTAGAAACTGTGGCTCGCGGTCAAATCGAAACCGAGCCCCGATACACCGGGCAGGACGCCCTCTCCCATCGGACGAATGCGCAGTGAGGTCGCCAGATCCGACCATTTCATCGAGTCGGCAGCGAAGTTATGCGACGTCCCCATCCCGACGCTGAAGAGTTCCCCCTTGACCTCTTTCTCCTTCACCAGCCGCTTGTATTCGAAGAGGTTCTCCATACCGATGGAGAGCGCTTCATGCTTGCCACGCGGCGTCGCGCCGTAGAGGTTTCCGCCAAAGCGGTCGTAGTAGAGCCTTCGCCCCGACGTGCCCTCGAAGCGGTCGTAATAACCCCACTCCGGGTCCGAAAAGTCGGGTATCCAGGTGAAACCGAGCGACGGCGACAAGGTATGCCGGATCGCCTGCACACCGAATATGCGCGGCCGAAAGATGCCGTAGAGCCGGGTCGATAGACCGATCCCGGTGCTAAAGGTTCTACGAGTCCGAAACTCTTTATGTTTCGTCGTATCGACCCGCCCGGCGCTGTCCCGCTCGAAGGTGAACCATTCATCCTGCCAGGTCTCGGTATAGGAAATACGCGGTGTCAGAGCCAGAACGCCGAACGGCTTGAACGATCCGGTGAAGCCAAGGTCATGCCGGATGCCGCCTTGGGCTCGTGAGATTTTCGATTCGTCAAGGAGCCGGATCAGCGAGTCGCCCGATTCTACAAACCGGGTCGTCTTCACCGGCGTAACGGTCGATCGGTTTTGCCCCTGGCCGCGATAATTCCAGAAGATACCGTGCCACCACGCCTGCTCGTCGGGCTTGGAGCCTTCCGGCGGTGGAATGAGCGGCGACTGGCTGCGGCTGAATGAGGCTTGCGGTAGAACGATCGTTTCCCTGCCGGTGGCGAGATTCCGGTCGTGATGGAGGTTGAGCGAGCCGCTGTAGGGTGTCCCGGCCCAGCGCTTATTGAACGTCGCGTCGGAGCGGACCTCCTGCCGCAGGCGGTCGTCAAGGTTGTGGTAGTAGTCCTTATAGACCGTCGCATCGGAGACGAAAGTCGCCGCGATAATCAGGTTGGCGGTCGGCGAGAGTTCGTGCGAATGGTTGAGCGTCAAGTCCCACTGCCGCTTGCGGACGGCGCCCTCCTGGCGGTTGATGTAGGAGCCGGCGAGGCTGCCGCGCAGGAGATAGCGCAGCGCATAGGAGAGGTTTGCGCCGGTCAGAATGCCATAACGCTCGTAGTAATCTATCCGCGCCTGGGCATCCCAATAGTCGTTAGGGGCGTAGTAGTAGCCGAGACCGGTGAAATACCTCCCCTGCGAGGACGATTCGCCATAGGTTGGCACAATAAGCCCCGACCTCCGTCCACCGCGCGCGGGGAAAACCCCGAACGGCACTATTGCCACCGGAACCGGCCCAAACATCAGCACTACCGGTCGAGCGATCACCTTGTCCTTGACCACGAGTTTCATATCGCGGCTCCAGAACGAATAGTGCGGATCCGAGAGGTCGCAGGTGGTGTAGTATCCCGTCCGGATGTTGTAGATCTCCGGATCGACCCGCTTGATCGTCCCGCCCCGATAGCGCCCTTGCTGGTAGTCGGTTTCGCCGGCCTTTACGACGCCCTGCCGGGTCTTTAGGTCATAGGTGAGTTCGCGGCCGGTCACGACCTGTTCGCCATCGATCATTTTCACCGGGCGGGGTCGTTTCGGAAGCGGGCGCGTGGTGCGATCTTCCGCCTCAACACTGGAACTATCCCCCGTTTCGGTCGTATCTTCAAGGACGGCGGGAAGTTCAATTTCTAACCGATCGTCCTGTGCGAGCGCCGAGTCGCTCCGGGCGGTCAAATGGTCGTCCTGCCAGCGGACGTCGATCCGGGCGGCTTCGAGTTCCATCGACTTGTAATGAATCCGGGCGTTCCCGTCGAAGCGGGTGAATCTCGGATCGAAAGTAAAGAGGATGCGGTCGGCGGAGTAGATCAGGACGCTGTCAATTCCAGCCGCAGGAGGTTTCAACGACGGGACAAGGGTATCGCCGGCGGTTGTATCGGGCATTTCCGGTAGGACCGAAGCGTCCGGAATCTCACCTTGAGCACCGGCAACTGGAGCGCAAATTGCAACTAAAGTGAGGCCGATAATGAGGATGACGATTTGGAGTCCCAACGAATATGAAGTACGGCGTGTAGTATCTAATAGGTTGACGATCGAACAGTCCCCAACTCTGTAATCGGCTCTCAAAGCGAATAAACGATTCAATTTACACTTGAATACCGTTCCAGTCCAATCTTCCGGCGGGCAGTGAAGCCCCGGAAACCTTTCCTTACCAGGTCCTATACTGCAGCAGCCGTAGCCTCAACACTTGCGCTACTGGCACTGCCGCACTTCCTCATTGCGCTCGATCAGGTCCCGCCCGAAGCCGATCCCGCCCGTGCCGACAGCATTCTCCTTAGATTCATTCAGAAGTCGTGGTATGCGCACCCCGACCTCGATGCTATGAACCGGATGACCGACGCCGTCCGGGCTCGGGGCCGAATGACCTACTCGTGGATGAATCCGGAGTTTCGGGTCGGGGTGATGGGGCTGCCAGTCAGTTTCGACTTTCACGAAGACGAAGCTACTGCCGTAACCTTCGGCGTCGGGCAGAAGATTCCCTTTCCGGGCAAGAATCCCGCCGCTCGCCGCGCCTCTGATGCCGCCACTGCCGAATCGCGCCACGAACTCCTCCAGGCCCGCAGCGAAATGGCCGCGATGACGGCGATGGCTTATTACGATCTGGCCGGCGCTATCGAACAGCGAACCATCCTCGAGCAAGGCCGGCTCCTGATCGAGGAGATGATCGCCGCGGCGCAAATCATGACCGCTTCGGGGATGAGCGGCCAATCCGACATCCAGCGCGCGCGCCTCGAACTACAGGAGTGGCAGATTCGAATCTTCGCCGCCGAGGGACTGATCGGCAGCAAGCGCGCCGAACTGGCTTATGCCGTCGGCGCCGAAGACCTGACCGAAGATGAGTTGGAGCAGGTGCACCTCCCGTCCGACTTCCCCCGCATTCTACCGGTTGACTCGCTGCTTGAGAGGGACGTCATCGACCGGACACCTGTCGTTCGGAATGCCCTTGCCACTGCTAAAGTCTCCGAACTGGCTCTAAAGCGCGCGCAACTCGAGTATTATCCCGACGTCGAACTGATGCTCAACTATGACCTGAGAAGTTACGTCAACACCCCCGGCGGCATCGATGAGCATGGTGAGCCCGTGATGCCAGGCCGGATGGATATGGATGATATGATCTCGGTCGAACTTTCGTTCCCACTGCCGCTATGGCGCAAGGGGAACCAGGACGCGCAAGTAGAGGAGATGCGCGCGATGCACCGGAGGTCGCTGGCAACCGTCGCCGACGCTCGTCTCGCCGAAATCAAGCGCATCCGGGAACTGCACGTACGGTGGAAGGAGCAGGCCGACTGCTGTGAGTTCGTCCGGACCGATCTCCTCGTCTCGTCGGAGGCTCTATATAAGGCGGCGCTTGCGGACTACCGATCCGGCAAAGCCGACCTGATGGCCCTGACCGAGGCGCGAATGAAGAAGATCATGGCTGAAATGGAGTGGACGATGTCCCTGGCTGAAGTTTGGGCGCTGCGCGGGCAAATCATGGCCCGCCTCGGGAGCGGAGGGTTTGCTCCCGACAGCCCCGAGTTATCAAGAGCGGAGGAACCGTCGCAATGAGCGAACCGCGCAAGATACCATCCTGGCTGGTGATCCTCATCGCGGCCAGTCTCGTGCTGAACGGCATCTTGATCGCCGGCCGGTTCATGAGCCGGTCTGGAGGCGCATCCGATGGCGCCGCAAATTCCGGCGATCTCTACGTCTGCCCGATGCACCCGCAGGTAACCTCCAACCGCCCGGCCGATTGTCCCATCTGCGGAATGAAACTGGTAAAGCGGCAGGCTTCCGGCGGCGGCAGCGAAGTTGCTGCGCTTGCCGGGACGGTCTCGCTCGACCCGACCCAGCGCGTCCTCGCCAACGTGAAGACCGGCCGCCCGGAGCGATTGACGTTCAAGCCGGGACTTGAAGTGCCGGGGGTGATCGCGGCGCGCGATGAAGGCCGCTGGCGCGTCTCAACTCGCGCCATGGGCCGCGTCGAACGGCTCTATGTCTCAACACCGGGAATGGAGGTCCGGGCCGGTGATCCGCTTTACGACCTCTACAGTCCCGATCTTGCCTCGGCGGCACGGGAATATCAAGTCGCCGGCTGGTATCCCGACACGTCCGTCCGGCAGGAGTTTCTTGCCGCCGCCCGAGCCAAACTGCTCGGGCTCGGCCTCGAACCGGGTCATATCGAAAGCGTCTCCCGCGGCGTAGAGACGGCTGAAACCTTCACCTTTCACGCCGCATCGAACGGCACGCTCATCGAACGGCTCGCGGCCGAGGGCGACTGGCTGATGTCGGGGATGGGGCTGCTGGAGTTCGCCGACCTGTCCGAAGTATGGGTCGAAGCGGCGGTGTCGGAGCAGGACATCCCTGCTGTCCGGGTGGGAATGGAGGTCGAAATCATGGCCGGCAAATCCGGAACAGACCTGTTGAACGCAACAGGCCGAATCGTCAGCCTCTCGCCGTCGCTCGATACCGGGCTGCGAAGGCTGAACTTCCGCGCCCTCCTCTCGAATCGCAGCGGTCGATGGCAGGTCGGGCAGTTCGTAAAGGTCCGTATTGCCACACATAAGGCATCCGAAGCGCTGGCTCTGCCCGAAGACGCCCTCCTCGTCTCGGGACGGGGGACCGCGGTCTGGGTCGAAGTCGAACCGGGGCATTACGAGCCGCGCCACGTAACGACCGGCTCCCGTCAGGACGGTATGGTCGCGGTCCTGGACGGGATTACGATAGACGATGTCGTCGTCTTCTCAGGCGGCTATCTGATCGACAGCGATGCGCAGATTAAACGGCTCGGCTCGGGGCACAATCACGGTGCGAAAGTGAGTCCTGGTGAAGAGCAAATGAGCGGAGCGTCGGACAATTCAGGGAAGGTGGAGAGCCATCAAGACCACTCCGGACACGGCGAAGCAAAGCCTGCCAAGAAGTCTGAAGGGGCTTATTACTGCCCCATGGACCCGGAGGTATCCTCGGACCAGCCGGGCGAACGGTGCCCCAAGTGCGGGATGTTTCTGGTGAAACGGGAGGGATAGTTCCAAGGCATGGTCCATAACCCAAAGCCTGACGTTCTATGATTGAACGGCTGATCGAATGGAGCCTCCGCAATCGGGCGATTGTCCTTATGACGACGCTCTTCCTGGTGCTCTGGGGCGTTTGGGCGCTCTACCGGACGCCGGTTGATGCGATTCCCGATCTATCGGACAATCAGGTCATTGTGATGACCGACTGGATGGGGCGCGCGCCGCGGCTGGTCGAGGATCAGGTAACCTATCCGCTCCAGACGGTGATGCAGGGTATGCCGCGGGTCAAAGCGGTGCGCGGACAGTCGATGTTCGGTCTTTCGATGGTCTATGTGATTTTCGACGACGACGTCGATATCTACTGGGCGCGGTCGCGGGTGCTCGAGAAGTTGAGCGAAATCCAGGGCCAATTGCCGCCTGGCGCCATGATGATGCTTGGCCCCGACGGCACCGGTGTCGGACATGTCTATTGGTATACTGTCGAGGGTAAAGACTACGATCTGGCGCAACTTCGCTCGATCCAGGACTGGTATCTAAGGCTCGGCCTTTCGTCGGTCGAAGGCGTTGCCGAGGTTGCATCCATCGGGGGCTTCGTCAAGGAGTATCAGGTCGAACTCGACCCCGCCAAACTGATCTCCTACGGCGTTTCAACGATGGAGGTGATGGATGCCGTCCGTAACTCCAATATCGACGTCGGCGGCGGTCTGGTCGAACGTTCCTCGATGGAATACCTGATCCGCAGTCTCGGCTATGTCCAGCGGAAGCAGGACCTTGAGCAAATCGTCATTCGTGCCGGCGCAGGCGGTGTGCCGATCACCGTCGGCGATGTGGCCACGGTGCAGATGGGCGGGCGCATCCGGAGAGGGCTGCTCGACAAAGACGGCGAAGGCGAGGTCGCCGGAGGCATCATCGTAATGCGCTATGGCGAGAACGCCAGCGATGTGATCGACCGCGTCAAGGTGCGCCTGGACGAACTGCGACGCGGCCTGCCGCCCGGCGTCGAAGTTAAGATGGCCTACGACCGCTCGGATTTGATCGTCCGTGCCGTCAACACTCTCCGCAATACGCTGATCGAGGAAATCCTGATCGTCTGCGCGGTGATCATGATCTTCCTCCTGCACTTCCGCTCGGCGCTGGTGGTGATCATCGCGCTCCCGATTGCGGTCGTCGCGTCGTTCATCGCAATGTATTACCTGAAGGTTTCGTCGAACCTGATGTCGCTCTCGGGAATCGCCATTGCTATCGGAGTGATGGTCGACGCCGGGATCATCGTTATGGAGAATGCCTACCGACACCTCTCTGAGGGCGGTGAAGCCGCCCGGCGCGACATTATCGGAACGGTGGCGGCGTCGTGCCGGACGGTCGGGCGGCCGATCTTCTTTTCGATGGCGATCATCGTGCTCTCGTTCGTGCCGGTCTTCCTCCTTGAAGGGCAGGAAGGGAAACTCTTTTTCCCCCTGGCTATGACCAAGACCGCGGCAATGGCTTTCTCGGCATTTCTTGCAGTTACCTTGGTGCCGGTGCTCTGCACGTTCTTCCTGCGCGGCAAACTCCGCCCCGAAGATGCCAACCCGCTCAATCGCTACCTCAACTCCCTCTACCGGCCGGTTCTGGCTTGGGCGCTGAAGTTCAAGTGGACGACTATCGCCATCAACGCGGGGGTGCTGGTCTTCACCGCCTGGCTGGCATTCAGGATCGGGAGCGAGTTCATGCCGGCGCTCGACGAGGGCAGTCTCCTATTTATGCCGACGACGCTCCCCAACGTCTCAATCACCGAGGCAAAGCGGATCCTTCAGGTCCAGGACAAGATCATTAGGTCGATTCCGGAGGTCGATCTGGTGCTCGGCAAGGTCGGCCGGGCCGAAACGGCGACCGATCCGGCGCCGGTCTCGATGATTGAGACGATTATCCTCCTGAAGCCGCATCACGAGTGGCGCAAAGGCCTCACCCGCGACGACCTGATCGCCGAAATGGATGCCAAACTGCAGATTCCCGGCGTCGCCAACGGCTGGACGCAGCCGATCATCAACCGGATCAACATGCTGGCGACCGGCGTTCGGACCGACCTCGGGATCAAGATCTTCGGGCCCGATCTGGTGGAACTGGAGAGGCTCGCCATCGAAGCCGAGAACATCGTCAAGAAAGTGCCCGGCGCAGCGGACGTTTTTGCCGAGCGGACCATCGGCGGCAACTATATCGACATCATCCCCGACCGGGCGGCTCTGGCGCGCTATGGCCTTACGGTCGGCGAGGTCCAGTCGGTGATCGAAGCCGCAGCCGGGGGGATGATTGCCACCACCACCGTCGAAGGCCGCGATCGCTATCCGGTGCGGATTCGCTATGCGCGTGACTTTCGCGACTCGCCGGAGGAACTTGGAAAGATCCTGCTGTCGGTCCGCATCGCCGGCTCAAGCGGTGTATCACCGGGAGCGATGAGCGGAATGGGAGGAGGTGCCTCATCTTCGTTTGCGACCGCCTCGAGCGGACGTCCCCTCGCCGTCTCGGCGGTCGGAGCCGCCTTCATACCGCTCTCGGCAGTAGCCGCAATCCGCGTCGCCGACGGCCCGCCGATGATCAGTTCCGAGAACTCGCTGCCGCGCTCGGTCGTTTTTCTCAACGTGCGGGGGCGCGATCTGGGTGGATTCGTTTCCGAAGCAATGGCGACCCTAAAGGCGGAGTTACAACTTCCGCCCGGCTACTTCGTCCAATGGTCGGGACAGTGGGAGCATCAGGTGCGAGCCCGGCAGCGGCTAATGATCATCGCGCCGCTGGGGTTGGTTCTTATCTTGATCCTGCTATACTTTGTCTTCCGCTCCTGGACCGAAGCCGGCCTGGTGATGCTCTCGGTGCCATTTTCGCTGACCGGCGGTGCGATCCTGATTGCGGCTCTCGGCTTCAACTGGAGCGTAGCCGTATGGGTGGGATTCATCGCTCTCTACGGGGTCGCCGTCGAGACTGGTGTGGTGATGGTCGTCTATCTGCACGAAGCGCTTAATCATGCCCTTCATAGGCAAGCGGGTAAGGACCTTGCGGTCGGGGAACGGGTGATGATCGGCCGGGATGACCTCTACGGGGCGATTATGACCGGCTCGGTCGCGCGGCTTAGGCCCAAATTGATGACTGTAGGCACCTCTATGATTGGCCTGTTGCCGATTTTATGGTCGCACGGCACCGGCGCCGACCTTATGCAGCCTATAGCCGCTCCGATGATCGGCGGGCTGCTCACATCGGCGGTGCACGTCTTGATCGTAACACCGGTCATCTTTGCCCTAATGAAGGAACGTGAACTCCGGCAGGGTGGAATCAAGTATGCGGAAATGGGATGAGGGAGGATCAAGGCTCAAGGCTCAAGGCTTAAGGCTTAAGGTTTTGACTTTGAACGCCGTGGCGAGTAATCAGCATAAATGATCGTGCAGAAAAGAGTTGACTTAGAGGGCGGACATTCTTGTCCGCCCTGCCTAATAGGAACTTCTCATCAGGGCGGACAGGAACGTCCGCCCTCCAGGAACGGCAACAATAGACTGCACCACTTGATATTGGCAGAACCCATCCATTATTCTCTCTCATACGAGACGCAAGAGAACACAGCGTCCAGCTACAGGACATAAGCCTTGAGCCATAAGCCCCGATGATTGGCATCTTCGATTCCGGTATCGGCGGACTCACCGTCGCTGCGGCAATCCGGCAACTACTGCCGGCCGAGCGTTTGCTCTACCTCGGCGACACCGCCCGCGTTCCTTACGGGACGAAATCACCGACGGTGATCCGGCGCTATGCGCTCGAGTGCACCATGTATCTCTTGGAGCAAGGCGTCAAAGCCGTCGTGGTGGCATGCAACACCGTCTCTGCGGTGGCTTTGCCGCGCCTTCGCGAGATGCTGAGCGTTCCGCTGATCGGCGTGATCGAACCGGGCGTGGAAGCGGGATTAAAGACGACCGTCAAGGGCCGGATAGGGATCCTCGGGACGCCCTCAACAATTGCGTCGCAGGCCTATCAATCCCGCCTCAAGGCGCTCCGTCCCGACGTCGTCCTGCGCAGCATTGCCTGTCCGCTCTTTGTGCCGCTGGCTGAGGAGGGACTGGGCGACTCGGAACTGGCACGACAAGCCGCCCGGTACTACCTATCGCCCTTGAAGCGAAACAAGATTGACACGCTGATCCTCGGCTGCACCCACTATCCGCTTCTGAAAAGCGCGATCCAGTCGGCGGTCGGAGATGACGTCCGACTGGTCGATTCAGCCGGGACGACCGCCGGAGTCGTCCGCGAAATCCTCCTGCGCGAAGGCCTCTTGCGCACTCACGGCAACGGCGGGATCGAATGCCTCTTCACCGACCTGGCGCCCCGATCGGAGGCCCGGCTGAACAGGTTCTTCGGTGGTCAGGTTGAGAAGATCCGCAAGGTTACGTTGGAATAACGACCGACCGCACCACCCTGTTTGACAACTGACCCTCCATGCCCTATCTTATAAGGATGGAAGCTTCCCCTTACCATCCATCCCGGAGCATCAGGAGAATCAAGATGTTCAGACTTAGCCCCACGCTGGTTGCGCTCTCTTTGCTGGCTGCCGCCTCTAACATTCATGCGCGCATTATCAACCTGCCCGACGACGCCGGGACGCTCCGCGCTGCCGTCGAAGCCGCCGATGCGGGTGACACGATCCTCGTCGCGCCGGGGGAATATCGGGGGGATGGCAACGTCAACGTCGGCATTGCGGAAGCGTTGACGCTCCTCTCGACGGATGGTCCACTCGAGACGATCTTCGACGGCGAAGGCGCCGATGCGCTGCGCGGCTTGACGGTGCAAGACGTCCCGATCCATATCGTTGGCTTGACCTTCACCCGGTTCACCGATGGAGCGGTGCAACTGAGCGGCAGCGAAGGTTTCTCGATCTCCGATTGCATCTTTACCCGGAATCAAAGATCCGCCGGTGGAACGCAGGGCGCGGCACTACTGCTTCTTGCGACATCGCGGGGGACGGTTGGGAGTTCGCTATTTGAGGAAAATGTGGCCGCCGGGTCGGGTGCGGCAATCTATGCCACTGTAAACTCCGCAGTCGGAGCAGCGGACTGCCAATTCCTCGGCAACCGGGCAGTGCGGTTCGGCGGCGCGGTCATCACCAACTCCGATGCCGCAGGTCGGTTCCAAAGATGTCTTTTTCAAGGCAACAGCGCGGGGATCGACGGCGGCGCGGTGACGTCGTCGGTGCGCGGTATATCGACCTTCGATTTCTGCACCTTTGTCGAAAACCGCGCCACCGGTCTGGGAGGCGCCATCTATGCCGGGTCGAATGCCAACCCGCAAATTTCCGACTGCATTTTTCAGGGCAACAGCGCCGAGCAGGGCGGCAACCACGTCTTCGGCCAGGAAGACCGGTCGGGGTTGATCACGATCGCCTTCAGTAACGTCGAGGGCGGCCTCGACGATGCCGGCAATGTCGAAGCCGGCGAAGGAATCATCGATGTCGAACCGCAGTTCGTCGAAGGCCGGCCGCCACTCTGGGGAAGCGGAGACTATTACCTCGATCCCGAAAGCGGCTGCATCGACGCCGGGTCGGGTGGGGCAGATGGCCTCGGGGTTGCCAATTTCACCACCCGCACTGACCTCGCCGGCGACGACGGCACCGCTGACCTCGGCTTCCACTACGATCCGGCCGCCATCCCCATCTACGGGCACCTCGTCGGTCGGGTTACCGACCTCCTGACCGGCGATCCGGTCGCTGGAGTTCGGATAATTTCAACCCTGCGCCAAAGTGCCGTAACCGACGACGACGGACGATTCGTCATCGCTCCCGCCCGCATCGGACGCTTCAGATTGACTGCCACGAAGGAGTGGTTCGCCGAAGCGGTCATTGAGGGCCTTGAACTGGCTGAAGACGAGACGCTCGCGGTCGATGTCGAACTTCGCCGCTCGATCTTCACGGCGCCCGACCGAATGCTCTCCGCGGCTGCCAACAGCGGCGATACGACCTTTGTAGCATTTAGTATATCGAATCCCGGCAACCATCCGGTCGAGTGGCGGGGCGAAACCCGCCTGCGTGAGGAGTTTAACGTCGCGCCTTGGGAGCGTCGCGAAACGCTGCCGGCCGGTGAATTGACGCGCGATTCCCGCCTGCAGGGCGTGGCGTTCGACGGCGAATTCTATTATGTCTCCGGATCCGCCGATGCCAACACTAATATCATCTATGTGTTTAACCGGCAGCGTGAACTGGTGCGGCAATTCAATCAGCCCGGCTTGACCGCAACCGGTATGCGGGATCTTGAATGGGACGGAGAACGGCTCTGGGGAGGCGACGAACGGGTTGTCTTTGGCATGACGCCCGACGGCGAAATCGAAGTGCGCTTCAATACGCCGATCAACCCCATCTCGGCGGTCGCCTGGGACGAGGAGCGAGGCTTGATCTGGGTCGCCGGGCTGACCCAGGATATGATTGGCTATGACCGCGAAGGCAACCGCCGCGCCGATCTAAGGCGTAACGGCTTGCGACTATATGGCATCAGTTACTGGCGCGGCGACCCCGACGGATTTCCGCTCTATGTGATGAACACCCCCGACGGCAATCATCCGGCGGTCCTTTTCAAGATGAATCCGGCGAACGCCGAGACCTTGCGGGTGGTCGATATTGCTGAGCGAGCCGTCGGATCCGCGGGAGGCATACAATTCAGCCTCGACTACGACGCCTATTCGGTCGTCCTGCTGCACCTCGCCAATGACGGCGCCAACGACCGGATCGACGTCTGGCAGGTAGATGCGAGGCGCGACTGGGCGTGGATCGAACCGGGAGGAGGCGTCATTGAAGGCGGTGAAGAAGCGGAAGTCATCCTCACTTTCGATGCCCGAAACCTGTCGAACGGCGTCTATGAAGGTGAGATATTTATTACCCATAATGCCTTTCCGGGCGAGACGACTGTTCCCTACGAGTTGGAAGTTACCGAGGGCCCGGTCCGTGCCGAACGGCGAGTCGATCTCCGTTTCGGATGGAACCTCGTTTCGGTCAACCTGACACCCGACGAGGATGATATCCGGGCTATCTTCGCGCCTTTGGTAGAAGCCGGGACACTCGCACTGGTGAAGGATGGCGCCGGCCGGTTCTATTCGCCAGGTCGCGACTTCAACAATATCCCCGGTTGGAACGGGTCCGAAGGCTACCGGGTGCGGATGCTCCGGCCAGGAAGGGTTAGTCTGACCGGGGTGACGATTCCTTCCGGCGAGCCGATTCCCCTTGCCCAAGGCTGGCAACTGGTCAGTTACTACCCACGCCGTGCCCTAGACCCGATGCGGGCCCTCGGCGGGCTTGGCGAAGCGCTTATCATCGCCAAAGACGGCGACGGCAATTTCTATGCGCCGGCTTGGAACTTCAGTTCGATGGGCAACCTGCGCGAAGGTCAGGGGTATGCTCTGAAGGTGTCCGAGGATGCCGAACTGGTTTGGGGAGGCGGGAATCAGGCGCAAGCCGGAGGGTTGGAAATCGTCCGCATCGAGGCGGCACCCTGCCTCTTTGAGCGTCCTTCTGCCACCGGCCATGACATGAGCCTGTTACTCCTGACCGATCCAGCCATAGTTGGCGAGGCGGCAGTTCAGACTCGTGACGGCCGTCTCGTAGGTGCGGCAGTAATGCGTAACGGCAGATGCGGCATCGCTGTCCGGGGCGACGACCCGGCTACGGCGGAAGTCGATGGAGCGCGGGAGGGGGAGCCTCTGGAGGTCGTGATAATGACCGCATCCGGGAACAATCACCGCATCGAGACGGATGTCGTCTATGTTTCAGATGGCTTTACGGTAATCGAGGCAGCCAGTTCTGAAGCAAATCTTCCCGAGACGTTGGAATTGCTGAGGATCCACCCCAATCCCTTCAATGCTGCACTAACAATCGAATTTGGACACCCGTTGGAGGGGAGGTATTCCCTTGCGGTCTATGACCTAAGTGGACGCAGGATAAAGGTATTGGAGGAAGGCGCGGGCGGACCCGGGTTGGGGCGGGCGATGTGGAAGGCTGGGGATGCACCGGCAGGGCTTTATCTGGTGCAACTGGTGACCCCCTCCCGACGCCTCGTCCGTAAGGCGACACTGCTGAAGTAGCAAAACAGGTTAGACCCAAACGAAACGCGACGCCTTCACGAGGCGTCGCGTTTCGTTTAGACCAGTCTTTCCGGCTCGCTTCGCGGCGGTGCGACCAGATGCGCGCCTGCCGAGCGTTCTATCAAACGCAGCCGGATCAAGACCTGCAGCACAGCAATGCGCACTCGCATCAGACCGATCCGGGTTCTCCACCCCCATAGCCAGATCATTTCTATCCCCATTTCAATGTTTCAATCGTTCGATGAGCCCCGCCGCTGGAGGCCGGTTCAATCCGCCTTCAGGAAACGACTATTTCAAAAATCAATATAGTCCACACTGTTAAAGTCAAGTGTGACGGCGGGCAATTTAGGCCTCGCGCTCAAATTTTCCCGCATTCTCGATCAGACCTTTGGCGATCTGCTCGCGGACTTCAGGTTGGTCATAGTAACCGGAAGCCAAGCGCTGGCGCAGTCCGGCAACTTCTTCCGTGGTGAGCGGCGGTATTGGATGACTCTCGGGATCCTGCGCCAGACGTCGCGCGGTTTCGGCTCGGACCTCAGATTGGTCGTAAAATCCACTCTTAAGTCGTGCTCGAGCGGCGTCAACTTTGTCCCGGCGAACATCGGGCAGGGCTTCATAGATCAGTTTGGTGCCGTTAAGGGCGCGGGCATCGGCTTCTGCCTGACGATTGATCTCAGCGCGATCGAAGGCTTCCTGAGAGGCAAGCGGAAAGCGCTCTTTGGGTGCTGCTTTCTCAACCGGGCGTGCCGGTGCAGCCGGTGCGACGCCGCGAAGGGGATGTTGGGGATCGATTTTCATCAGCGTCTCCTATGAAACTAAGGCCGCTGCAGGAGTAGCCTGCTGGCGGTTCTGACGGACCACCTCCCGCCAGGTCTCGCGCAAGTCTTCGAGCAGTTTGATTGCCATGTCGAGCGGCTCACTGGTGTTGCCGACATTTGCTAGCGTGATCTGACGTTCAATATAGGCATAGGCTTCACCCAGAGCCGCCGCCACTTCGCCACCGGCGTCGGGTCGCAGCGACGAGCGAAGCTCGCCGACGATGTCGAAGGCTCGTGCGAGCCATTTACCCCGCGCGACCTTGTCGCCTTTGGCTATGCACTCAGCAGCCGCCCGACAGAACCGGATCGCGGCGTCATACGAAGCCAGAATGAGAGCGCCCTGGTCGGCAGTGTCGTAGCGCACCTGATTGTAGCGCTGATAGGGATTGTAGGTAGTCATCAATATACGACAAATTAAGGCATTGAGCCGTTTTAGCCGCTCAGTGCGGCGTTAAGATAGTTACTTTGAGACCGCAACTGCCCCACCAACGACTCCATCACTTGAAACCGGCGGTTGTAGTTTTCTTCAATCCGTTTCAGGCGCGCCTCCCAACTTTCGATGCGGGAGTCGAGGCTCTTGATTGTGTCGTTGATTCGGTCGCGGTTATACTTAAGTCTTCCGTCGAGGTCGTCGGTAAGGCCTTCGATCTTCTCCGCAAGAAGCGATGACAGTCCCTTATAGACCCGCACCGTCCCGCTAATGCTGGAAGGTCCGTCTCCCGGATTGGTCAGAAGAAGGAGCAAGCCTTCGACGGCACTCCCAGTCTTACCCGCCAGGAGGCTGTTGCCGTGGATATTTCCATCCTCGCCGCCGATGGCGTTGGTCCCGCCGGAGTCGATCTTACCATCGGCGTCGTAAGAGATGGTAAAAGCATACTCTCCCCCTTGGGTCGCGTAATTGTTACCTGCGACACTGACGAAGCCGCTCGATGAGGTGGCGTCGAAAGCCAAAAGCCGGGCGACGGCGGTCGCATCAGCATCGAGGGCGGCTTCAAACTTCTTTGCATCAAGCGCTAACCTTCCGCCCGTTCCAATCGAAATCCCGATCTGTCCCAAACTCCGGTAGGTATCGTCTTCCGTCGTCCCGGGGATATTGGCCGCGACAAGCGCGGTTAGTTGCTGCTTTAGACTTCGAGCGAGCGAATCGCCGGCCAGCGGGCCGGCAACCTTGGTCTCGGCATTGTAAGCGGTCAGATTGGTGACCGTCGTGATCACATCGTTGAAGTCGCGGATCAGGTTGTTCACCTTATCCTTGACCGATGCCTTGTCGAGAGCGATCACAAGGGCGATGGCTTCTCCCGCCGAATCGCTCTTCAGATTCAAAGTTACACCCGGCAGGATGTTTTCAACCGTATTCGATGCCGATTCTATCCACGGGACCGGCCAGCCCCAGCCGGGATCGGGAAAGCCATCTACCCGAAGGCGGGCGTTTTGAGCGGTCTGGGTGGAATCCCATTCGGACGCATCGAAGTCGTCGCCGTCGCCGAGGTCGGTCGGATTGCCGCCGGTGTCAAGGATCGAAATGGTGTTATCTTCGCCGGTATCTTCACCGGTAAGAACCAGGTGATAGGCCGTCGCCCCACCGCTGCCGTCATTCAGTATCGAAGCGCGCACCCCGGGATTATCGGGGTCGTTGTTGATCAGGTTCACCAGTTGTGTCAGCGTCGTACCGTCGGGCACAGAAACCGACACCGCAGTGGCGCCAAATTGATAAGAAAAGGTCTGGTCGTCGCCGCTGTCGTTGACGGGGGTGCTATTGGCATCAGCCCAGCCGGTCGAGTGAACGAGGATATGACTGGTGGCGACCTGGTCGATCAGGACGGAATGGGTGCCGGCAATGGCTGAGGCTGAAGCGGTGGCGGTCAGTATGGTGTTGTCGGAACTCGAAGCCGACTTGATGAGCAGTTCGTTCGGGGTGTCGATGCCTTCCGCCGTCGCGCGCAGGGTCTTCAGTTTCGACTCGATGGAGTTCCAATTGGTTAACTGGTTGCTGTAAGTGGAGCGGCGTTCCTGGAGGGTTTCCAGGGGGCGTCGCTCGACCTGCATCAGCAGTTTGACCGTTTCAGCCCATTCGATACCGGACGAGAGTCCGGTGATATTGCCTACCGGCATACCGGGTCCCTGACTAACGTGCTTCCGCAGACCGGATACGGATGCTCTTGGCGGCACAGTGGGGCTTCCGGAATCCCCTTCAGGCTTGGCGTTCAAGCCTTGTCGAGCGTTAAGGTGCGGGGGGAAGCGTAGCGTTCCCCCCGCACCGATCCTCATCCGCCGCCGTGACCCCGGCTGCTACCGGGGTGAACTGACCGGTGGTTAGCCGATCAACTGGGCGACCGTCCGCGGGACCATATTGGCCTGCGACAGCATCGCCACGCCCGACTGCATCAGGATTTGCGCCCGGACGAAGTTGGACATTTCGGCAGCGACATCGGCATCCCGAATGGTCGATTCCGACTTGACGACGTTCTCGTTCGTCACTTGCAGATTCAGAATCGTATTCTGAAGCCGCTCGACGTAGGAACCGAGACGGGTCCGCTCGGTGTCCTTCGAGTTGATCGCCGTGTCGAGGGTATCGATGGCCGATTGGGCACTCGCGGTGTCGGTCAGAACCAGCGATCCGATGCCGAGGGACGAGGCGTCCATCGCATTCAGGTTGATCGTGTAGTAGTCCTGATTCGACACGTTGTTAGTGCCGATGTGGAACTTCAGATCTGCCGTCGCGTAGGTGCCGTCGAGCAGATTGAGTCCGTTGTAGTTCGTGACGTTCGCGATCCGGGTCACCTCGCTCTTCAGAGCCTGGAATTCCGTGTCGAGGATTTCCCGGTCTCCATCGAGGAGGGCTCCGTTCGACGCCTGCACCGCAAGCGCCCGCATCCGCACCAGTTTCTCGTCGATGACGCCCAGCGCCCCTTCGGCCGTCTCCAGCAGGTTGATGTTGTAGTTGGCATTACGCTCGGCTTCCTGCAGAGAAGCGATTTGGGCGCGGAAACGTTCCGATATCGCCAGACCGGCCGGGTCTTCCCAGGCATTGTTGATACGCAGACCCGACGAAAGGCGGTTGACCGCCTGGTCGAGTTGCGTCTGCGTAACCTGAAGATTCCGCTGCGCCGTAAGCGACAGAACGTTGTGATTGATCCGCGTGCTCATTCTTCGGTTGCCTCCATTGTGTTCCGAACCCCTTGCACTCTACTTATCGGCGAAAGGGGTCCAAAACTTTAGAGGTCAGCCGGTCATCAGTCGTCAGTTGTCCGCCAACATCAGGGCTAAAGGCTCAAGGCTAAAGGCTCAAGGCTAAAGGCTCAGGGTATGATAGCGAATTCTTGAGCCCTGAGCCGTGAGCCACTCTTACCCCACCATTTCAACGCGCCGCTCGCCGGCCTTTCCCGACTTGTAGCGGCCGAGGGCTTCACCGCTGCGCCGCAGTTCGGCCATCACTTCAAGTGCGCGGCTTCTCGACCGTATGAGGCAGGCTTCAGCCTCTCCGGTGAGGGCTCGCATTTCGTCGGCTAGAGACAGGATGTCCTGCGTTTCGGGCAGGCGGTCACCGTCACGACTGCGAGCCGACCGGATGATATGCCCGAGCGACGCGAGCCCGGCTTGAAACTGCCCCTGCAGAACCTGCGCCCGACCGAGGTCTTCGCGTTCCAGGGCTTCCATCTGAAGTCCGAGAATGTCTCGTTGACGCCGGACAAATGCGAGTGCGCCGGACTCAGTTGAGGGCGCCACCAGCCGCTCCCGACTGCCATTCATGGAACAGCCGTTGATGATCCTCAAAGAGCGGTATCAGTTCATATTCAATAAGGTCAGCAAGCAGCACCCAGTCGGCTCCCTCCTGAACGGCGATCAATTCGTCGAGCAGACCCGGAAGGCGGTCGAACAAGTGGTGATGACTGCCATTGCCATTCACCGGGCCAACCGGCTTCAGATGGCGAAAGGTCATCTCGGCAGTATGGCGCAGCAGCGTCATTCCGTCTATGGCGCGGGCATAGAGCGTCGCGGCGCGCTCTTCATTGCCGCTGCGCAGCAGTTCCGCGGTCTGCCCCAACTCGGTGATCAGCCGGCCGGAAAAATCTTCCAGTGAGGTGAGCATGTCGCGGGCGATATTGGCGACGTCGCCGGTGCCGATCTCGAGCGATTCGATGCGGTCGGCGGGAAGCCCTACGAAATCGCGCCAGTCGCGCCCGGTGATGTCGGTGCCATTCAGTCTGACCCGGGTGATACCGATCCCGGGATCGCGCCGGACGTCGGCCAGCGCTTTCATGATGTCCCCAAAGGTAGCCGCAGATGCTTCTAACGTCCCGGTCGGCTGCCCGTCGATAATAATGTTCATCCGCCCTTCACTCTCCAGGAATTGTCCAGGCCGGCAATAACTTCCGCCCGCATCAGTAACTCGCAAATCCCCTGCCAACCAGTGGCAGCATCGGCAACGGCACCCCCTTTTCCCCACCGGAAACAAGGTCGGACGCCATTCGACACCATCCGAGCAGACTTCTATAGAGCCGGGCAGTGCTGGCTGCAAGTCTCTCCAAGTCTTCACCTTCCAGACCGTCTTTAGCCACGGTGAACTGACCGGCGAACGGCAGGAGATGGGGATGCTGCATCCCGAGACGGATTACCGCATCATCGATGAACTTCAGTTCGCCGGCTATATGCTCCAACCGGTTCAGGCTGCCGTTTCGACGCTGAATGTCAGGCAATTTGGCAACAAGTTCACTCCCCCGCACCGCCAGTTGTGCGAGGTCCATTAGTCCGGGAATGGTCGTCAGGGCAAAGGGAATCGCTGCACCGGGAGGCTCTTGATAAGTTGGGGGCTTTCCCAGGAAGTGCTTCCAGACCTGGCGAAGGATATCCGGCCACTCCGGTTCATGGTCGGATGATGACCCTAACAATTCAAGAACCAGGAAGCCCTCTTCATCAAGCCTTGTCCGACGCACCCGAAAGCCGGACGATGGAAGCATTGGAAACGTCCCATCCGTGAGCATTCCGGCGGCAAGCGAAGCGATCGCCGCCGGTGCAATATAACCGTGGCAGGCGAGATGCCCGCAACGTTGCTTCGGCAGACAGGGATGACAGGCGATGACCGGCTCGACGACGACATGACCTTTGCCGTAAGGCGCCGTCTCCATCGCCATGGCGCTCCCGAGCACAACGCAAAGGACCTGGGTTCCGACAGCCGCGGCGATGTGCATCGTCCCGGTGTCGTTGGAGATAAGCAAGTCGCAACTCTCCAGCAGCGCCGCAAGTGTGGCAAGGTCGGTCTTTCCACCCTGGTCGCAGGCATTGGGAAGTGCACCGGCTATCGCGGCGGTCAAGTCGCGCTCGCTCTCCGAACCGAAGATCAGGAGACCGGTTCCGGTCGAGCGTTCAAGATCGCGAAGCGCTGCGACAAAGCCGTCTGCCGGATAGCGTTTTTCCGGCGTCGAAGCGCCGGGCACGAGGCCGACCAGACGGCGTCCGCTTAGTCCCAGACTGTTCAGCATTTCGGAGGCTCGCCGGCGAGCATCGTCAGGAACGGTCAATTCGGGAGGTCGGCTTTCGGTAACATCCCCGATCAGACGATGGATATCGACGATGTGGAACCGGTTCAACTGCCGGGAGAGGGTGCTGTTCAAGTAGTAAGCCGTCCAGTCGCCTTTGACGAGCCGCTCGCCCTGCCGGTCAAGCGTGACTCCGCTCGTCTCACGGCCACCGATCAACCTGCAAAGCGCAGCGCTGTAGGTGGTATGGGTGACGTTGACCACCAAATCGAACCGCTCACGCCGGAGACTGTCGAGCATTTGACGCAGCGGGAGGTAGCAATCGGCAAGCCGTCCGCCCGGCTTGATGAGTGGGGCTACGATCCGGCCCAATGGAAAGGGTATCCGTCGGGTCAAACCGGGCATCATTTCCGCGACGGCGCCGAAGGCGTCGGAATGAAAGAGCGCCACTTCGAAGCCCTTCTCCGCCAGACCCGCAATCAACGGACCGGACTGGATCAGGTCGCCCATCCGGGCGATGTTGACGACGAGCGCGCGCTTCACGCCAGGTCCTTATCTCGCGCCCAATGACGAAACTCGTTCATTAACAGAAAGGTTGTCTCAGCCCGGGAAAGGCGGTGGGCGCACTGAGACAGAATGCGACCGGCGACATCCTCGAGGGTAACGGCTCCCGCATCACGGTGCGGCTCGAGGAGAGCGCGCAGTTCATCGTCGTCGCCGGCGACCTTCAAAAACGAGGCGACCGAGTCGGGATGGCGATGCGATGCCGGGCCGTCCTCATAGGAAAAAATGAACTCGAGCGCGGCGGCCATACGCAACTCGTAGGTATGCTCGGCCAGTACCCTCTGTCGACCGGCCTCGGCTATTGCTTTACGTCGGTCGGGATCGTTTAGAAGCGCCTTTACTTCAGATACCATTTCGTCGCCATTGCCGAAAAGGACCAGTTCCCTGCCGGGTTGGAAGTGGTCAGGTAAAAGTTGCCGCTGGTCGATCAGTTGCGCTCCTCCGCAGGCAGCGATCTCAAAGGTGCGGGGATTGAGAAAGTCGCCCTCCGGATTAACGCCGTCGTGAAAGGCCGAAGAGTGGAGGTTGACATTGACGCGGGTGGCGTTAAAAACTTTCACCGTATCGGAGGTAGTGAGCCGTTCACCTCCGCGCTGCAGAAAGGGAGTTACGGCGCCGGCGCCGTCCCAGTCGTTGCCCCAGAGTTTGAAGTCGAGTCCCGTAAAGCGGCTGAACAGCATACGCCGATTGCGGTAGCCGGCTCCAACATGGGAGAGGTCGCTACCGAAGATGGCACGGTCATCTTCAGAAAGTTCAAGCGGCCGATGGATGGTCGGATCGGCAGCCAAAGGCAGGTAGTTCGATCGCCGAACACCCCGGGTGGCAAGGGCTTCTTGCAGGCGGCCCCGTTGAATGGTGAAGAAGTAGGAGAATAGCGGCGCCCATTCCTGCCAGTAGGTGAAGAGTTGCCAGTCCTCGACGAACCAGAAGGCGGTTGGAATGCCGAGTCGTTTCAGTTCTGCGAGCGCGGCAGGCGTCACAGGCGATTGCGCCACGAACCAAACCAAATCGACAGCCCGCTCGTAGGCAAGCGTGAGCATCTCGTCCGCGACGAGGGAGGTCATGAGACCGGTCAGATGCTTGCGGCGGGACTTGTCGCGCACCAGAGCCTCGTGCCGCCGCCGGAGCGGATCGAACAGTTCGTTGTCGCTGGTGATGACGTTGTGCCCGAGCCGCTCGAACGCCGCGGCACAGTAACGGGCAATCGGCAGCGAGCCGCCATAGAGCGGCGTAACGACAAGAATGTTAAGCCGGGCCGGAACCGAGCGCCGCGAAGCCGTCAGGAGCCGTTCCAATTCGCCAAACCAGACCTGATGGAGATGAACTGAAGGCGGATGTCGGACAATGTGGAGGGTTTCATTGGGGTCGGCACCGAGTAGGTGTCGCGCCTTTTCCAAAGTCTCGGCCGGGGTAAGCCCGGGGATGACGAGGAGGCCGTCGAGTGCGTCGGGCCGACGCTCGCGAACAATCGGAACGAGTTGGTCGTCCGGCTCGACTACGACCAGTCTGCCAGAGTGGATCTTCCGGACGGCTACGGCAAGATAGCCGAGGCCCAACCCGAAGATCAGCACCGGCGCTTCTTCAGGCACGTCCTTCAGAGCGTTCCGGGCGGCCTGTTCAGCCTCCCGAAACGGATCGTAGGCGCTATGCATCTGCAGGTCGCCGATGCGCAGCGTCGGGACGCCGCTCCGGGCAGGGATAATTTCGTAGCGATTGCTCAGAGATCGCTCAGGCATAAGCGCTTATTCCAAGGGAGACGGGGAACGCTATCCGGGGGCTTGTAATATCTATCCAATCAAGTCCTTCAAATGAAAGGTGCGATTCCAGGAGACGAACCCGGTCGGACAGTGCCGGAAATCGTCCCGACAGAAAAGCGTATGCCGCAGCGGCTACATCGTCCGGTCGCAATTGTCTCCGATAGAGTTCGGGATGACGCTCCAACTCGCACTCGGAGACCGGATAGGTGACGTTCACTGGCGTTAGAACCCAGTGCCCGTTGCCATAGGGTCCGGTCTGGCGGTGGAACATCGAGCCGTAGTAAAGGCCTAATACCGGTGTCCCAACCATCGCTGCAATGTGGAGTGGCCCGGTGTCGGTGCCGATCACGAGGCGGGCGCGTTTAAGAATTGCTGCCAGTAGCCCAATATCTGTCCGACCGCAGAGGTCGATCACCCGTCGTCTGGTCGTTTGGATCTGGGTTACGATCTTCCGGGTGGTATCGATCTCCCGCTCCGATCCGACAAGCACGACGTCCCGGTCAACTGCGAGGCTGTCGATGACGGAAGCCCACGATTCGACCGGCCAGTGCCGGGCAGGGAGACCGGCTCCGGGCAGGATGACGATGAACTCGTTCGATTCATCGAGGCTCTCGCTTGCAAGCCAGCCGTTGCAACTGAGGATTAGTTCTTCCGGCAGTTCGAGCGGTCGGAATCGACTCCGGTCGTAGTCTCCGGCAGCATAGTCGAGCCAGAGATCGCTCAGGTGGCAGGCATCGGACCGGCTTCGTGTCGCCGGGTCAAAGAGCGGCGCCAGCACCGCGTCGGGCAATTCGCTCTTTAGCACTGAACCGATCCGGGGGCCAAACTTATGACCGGCATCGATTGCCTCCAGGAGAAGCGCTGCAAGCGGGTGGTAGTTGAGATTGATGGCACTTCCCGCTGAGCAACCCGCAGCAAGCGCGATAGTCGCCGTTGCTGCAGCCCGCAATTCAACGTGGGATGAGGACGACGCCACCAGGCGCTGCAGTTCCTCAATAGGTATCGCTGTTGTCCGCTCCGGGCCTGCCATCAGGATGGCGAGTGCGGCCGTCCGCCGATCGACGATCAGGCTGACGGCATCCCGGCCAAAATGCTGCTGAAGGCAGTCCACCAATGGCCAAGTCTGAGCCAGATCACCCGGTCGGGCGATCTGGAGAATGCAGAATGAAGAATGCAGAATGCGGGGTTACCTGGCGGTCTCTCGACCTTGCGAGATATCTAATTTTGCTGACGAAGGCGACGTTAGGTCAGGAATGCGAGCAACGTCGGCTGAACGACCCGCGAGGCCGCTCGAAGCGCCAGTTCATAAGCCGATTGTTCGACGGAGAAGCGAGTGATGGCTTCGACGGCATCGACATCGGTCAACTGGGAAAGGCGGTCGGCGGCGCGAAGATTCTCGTCGGAGTAACGTTCCGCCAGTTGCTGAGCCCGACTGATGCGTGAACCGACGAGCGCGGTCAGATCCGAAGCCTGGTCGAGTGCGGTTCGAATCCGGGGCAGAGCGTTGCGGACTGTGTCACCATCGTTGGTCTGAAGGGCATCGCGCAGGGCGATCAACATCTGAAACTGATCGCCCTCATCGTCGAGGTCGAAGGCGGCGGCGGCAGATAGTCCGGTGGTTACCCGCTCTCCTTCGCCGACGCGCAACTCGGTCGGCGGCAACGGGTTCTCGCCCGCCGGTGAAACGGCGGTGATGCGCCCGCCTTCATCGCGTTCGATCCGGTAGGGTGCCGTGCTTGATGCGCTGTTGCCAAACCGGTAACGGGTGCCGCTGCGCTCGTTGGCGAGAATCGCCAGGGTCTCGAGTTCGGTATCGATCTGCTGCGCGAGCGCGCGGCGGCCGTTTTCTCCGGTCGCATCGTTGGCGCCTTGTTGAGCAGCGGACTGCACCCGGGTCAGGAGGTCGCGCAGTTGTTGGACGGCTTGCTCACCCTCTTGCAGATCGGCGACGGCGGCCTGAGCATTGGCACGAAAGCGGCCAATGGCGGCCAGGCGGCTCTGCAGCGACAGGACTTCAGGGATGCTCGCCGGGGCATCGGAAGGGCGATCGACGGCACGCCCGGTGGTCATCTGCTGCTGGGCTTCGGACATTGCCGCGAACCGCCGTTGAGCCTGCTCAACGACGCCGCGGATGACCCCCTGTTGCGTTATGCGCATGATTTCTCCTGAAAAACAGGCGTCCCGTCAGAGAGCCTTGGGAGGATGGGATCATTTCCACCCATCAAGACTTAGCCTGCCATACCCAAGATCGTGTCGAGCATCTTTTCGACGGTGCTCACCAACTTCGCTGCGGCGCGGAAGCCGTTCTCGTAACGTATCAGATTGGTCATTTCCTCATCGACCGAGACGCCGCTGACCGAATCGCGCCAACCTTCGGCCTGGGTGAGCGCCCCTTCGGCGGCAGCGTTGAAGATCTCATTATCGTTGATCCGGGCGCCGAGTGCGGCGAGTGTCTCGCGAATGCCTTCTCCGAGCGTTGCGCGGCTATTATCCCAAATGGGTGAGGTTTCGAGGTCGGCAATGGCCAGGGCGAGCCGGTTGTCACCGGGATCGCCTTCAAGCGAAGCGGCAATGACGCGATGGTCGGCCAGGACCGCGGCAGAAAGACGGATGTCGCCGGCTCCGGTCGCTGAGGGATCGAAAAACGCTACGCCGGTCGAGTCGCGCAGTCCGTAGCCGGCGAAGTGCAGGTCATTGAGAGCCGTGACGAGCGACGACGCGATGCTGTCGAGCCGTTCGCGTAACTGGACGATGTCATCCTCGCGCACGGTGAAGAGTCCGGCGATTTCACCGGTGGTGAACTGCACGGCATTACCACTGGCAGTCAAGCCTTCCGATGCCCGGCCTTCGGTGCTGAAGTTCTGCTCAAGTCGCCGCACCGACTCCCCCTGAACCAGGATTGCGTTGCCGATGCGCACGGTGATGCTTCCGCCCTCCTCGAGACGATAGGTAGCGCCCGACAAGGCGGCGATCTCGTCGAGCAGCCGGACCCGGTCGTCGTCGAGTTGATCTCCGGTTCCAGCCTGAATTGCCGTGACATTGGCGCGAGCCAGTTGTTCGGCGAGGATGTTCAGGCGCTCGATTCTGGCGGCAGTCTCGCGGTCGAGCAACAGCGATTGCTCCTCCAGGCGGCGGTCGAGCGCGTTGAAGGTGTCGGTGAGACTTCGTCCAGCCTCACGAACGATCGTTCGAGGCGCGCTCGAAGCAGGGTCCCGTGCGAGGTCGTTCCAGGCGCTGAAGAAGCGGTCGAGTGCGCCCATCAGTCCGGCTTCCCCGAGGTCTCCGACAGCGGCCTCTATCACCCGTAACTGCTGACCGGCCGCAGCGAATCGTCCCGCGTCGCCGCGGGCGCGCTGCACTTGCTGTTCGATGAAGAGGTCGCGCAGCGGCCTAACAGCAGCGATATCGACGCCGGATCCGAAACCGATACCGGGCTGGTCCATAATGACCAGCGACTCGCGCAGTTCAGCCCGGCGGCGGGCATAGCCCGAAGTCGCCGCATTGGCGATGTTATCGCCGGTAACTTGAATGGCAGCCTGTTGGGCGAGCAACGCCCGTCGTGCCATCGCCAAAGTGGCATTGACCGAAGGCATCGCCTATAACCTGCGGTCGAGGATCAGATGTGGTGTGCCGCGGGAGCGTCGGGCGCCGTTCGGCTGATAGACCATGGCGGTGTCGCCCTCGTCGATGAAGAGGTCGATATTGCGCTCGATGAAGGAGAGCGAACGCTTGATCAGGTATTGATTGACCCGGTTGGCCTTGCGGACCTTCTCCACTAATCGTGAGAGGACCGTTTTAAGGCTCTTCAGGTCATCCGACGACTCGCCGAGGTTCAACTCGATCAGCCGGGTGATAGTAATGTCGTCTTCGGTTCCGGCGGCAGCGGCAACCTCTTTGACCACCTTGATACGGCCATCTTCCAATTGCCGGATTCGGCCGATGAGCGATTCCTGCTCGCGAACACTGGTGTCGAAGGCGTCCATCTGGTTCTGGATGATCGCCTCGCGCTGGCGGTTCAGGCAGTCGAGGAACTCCTCGAGAACGTGCTCCTCTTCACGGATCAAGGCGATAAGTCTATCGATAAGGTCTTTCATTCGGTCACGCTCCGGGTGGACGATGAGGGCGTCGCGGACGGGGTGGTCCGGGTCTGACGCCAGGCGGTGAGCACTTTCTGGATATAATCTTCGGTTTCACGGTAGGGTGGCACACCCCCATGGCGATCTACCGCCCCCGGTCCGGCATTGTAAGCCGCCAGAGCCAGTCGCGGATCGCCGTCGTAGCGGTCGAGCATACGCTTCAGGTAGGCGGCTCCTCCCTCGATATTCTGGCCTGGATTCAACGAGTCCGAGACACCTAATTCGCGAGCCGTCGTATCCATCAGTTGCATCAAGCCTTTGGCGCCCTTGGGCGAAACCGCTTTGGGATCGCCGCCAGATTCGACCGCAATGACGGCACGAACCAGCGCTGGATCGAGGTCGTGACGAATCGCGGCGCGCTCGACGAGGGCGTCGAGGTGGGGAGGCGCGAGTCGCTCTGGACGAACTGCCGGTCGGTTCAAGACCAAAGGCAACGAGGTGTTCGCTGCCGGCTCGCTGCCAGTCTGCTGATCGTAATGCTTCATTAGGACTGCGGCCAAGCCGAGCGGGCTCTTCTCGCTCAACCGAACGGCCAACTGCCAGTCAAAGAGTTCCTGATAGGGGTTGTTCCATCCACCTGTTACGACACCTTCACCGTCGCCGGTGAGTGCCATCGCCGAGCGCTTCATCACCTGCAGCATCTGGTTAATGAAGAGGGCTTCGAAATGATGCGCTGCTTTGGCCAGGCGCTCCCGATCGAGGGGCTGCGACGAACCGGCAGGATCGGGGCGTATGTCAGTAATAGTGCTCAACTGTGATCTGAAGAACCTAAATGATCACCAACTCGGCCTGCAGTGCGCCGGACTGCTTCAAAGCCTGGAAGATCGCGATGATGTCGCGGGGGGTTACTCCGAGTCGGTTCAGGGCCGCAGCGATATCTCCGACCGTCGTCGAACCGGGGATCACCACAACGCCGGTGCCACGCTGCTCGATGTTGATCTCCTGGAATTGATCGGAGCGCGTCTCGCCGCGCGAGAAGGGCTGCGGCTGGCTCACCAACGGCGTGGACTTGATGGTGATCGAAAGCGCTCCGTGCGACACGGCAACGGTCGAGAGCGAGACGTTTTCGCCGATGACGATGGTGCCGGTCCGTTCGTTGATGATCACCCGCGCGGCTTGATCAGGCTCGAATTCGATTGACTCCAGCGCCGCGATGAAGGGGACGAGGCTGTCGGGATCGGCATAGTTTTCGGGCAGCAAAAGACGCACCGAGACGGCGTCTATGGCCCGGGCGACGTCGGCGCTGAAGAAGGTGTTGACCGCTTCGGCGAGCCGCCGGGCTGTTGAGAAGTCGCCATGCCGCAGGGTGTAAGTGAGTCCGCCTTCGGATGAGACTTTTGTGCCGAGGTCATGTTCGAGGACGCCGCCGCCCGGCACCCGTCCGACCGCAGCATAGTTCTGCCGGACGCTGACCGCTCCCGCTTCGATGTTGAAGCCGCCGATCGATAGCGGACCCGAGGCGATGGCATAGACACTGTTGCCGAGGTCGGAGAGGGTCGTCTGCAGTAGGACGCCGCCCTGGAGCGACTTGGCATCGCCGAGCGACGATACGATGACGTCGAAACGGCCTCCGGAGCGGGTAAAGGCCGGGACGTCGCCGGTTACGATGACCGCTGCGACGTTGCTGGCCCGCACTTTCGAGCCATCGACCGCAATGCCGAAGCGCTCGAGCATATTGGCGAGAGCCTGATTGGTGAAGAGGCTTTTCGGGCTGTCGCCGGTGCCCTCGAGACCGACGACGAGGCCGTAGCCGATGAGGCGGGCGCCTTCGGCTCCGGCGAATCGCCCGACATCCTTGATCCGCACTGCGCCGACGGCGCATGTCACGGCGATCAGATTCAGTATTCCGACGGCTGCAAGTGTCGTAGCGAGAATCTGGATCTTCGCACTTTCGGACTTCCGATCTTTCACACTCATCAGAATAACCAGTTGAAAAATCTGATGATAAGACCTGGCTTCTGGGCTTGATCGACGACCCCCCGGCCTTTATAGGAAATAGCGGCGTCGGCGATTAAGTAACTGAAGACGCTGTTATCGCTGAGGATGTCGCGCGGGCGGACAAGCCCGGTCAGGACGGTGATCTGCTCTTCGCCGTTCACTTCGACCTTGCGCTGGCCTTCGAGTTTCAGGTTGCCGTTGGGGAGCATTTCGACCACGCGGGCAGCCATCTTGCCGCGCAACTGTCCGCTGCGCGAAGTGCCGCCCTTGGCTTTGGAATCGCTGGAGAGGCTGCTCTTCAGGCCGAGCCCGGGAATCGCACTGAGGACTCCGGAGGAGGCCGAAGTCGCTTCGATCAAATGCTCAAGATCGGAATTGGTGGTCGCCTCGTTCGAGCCGGAGGTGTATTCCATAAGGAGAATTGTAACGACATCGCCGATCCGAAAGGCGCGCTGATCGGCGAAGAGCGACGCCGGCGCCGAGCGGGCAGACCGGTCCGGTGTCGAGGCGGCGGGTATTGGGGTAAGTGATTCCTGCGCGAAGGCGAGGGCCGAAGAAAATGCCATGGCGATGATTAGCAAGGGCTTCATTCCAGTTCCACCTCTTTTGGTCCGGTAACGCGGGCGTTCAAGCGGACGCCGCTCTCGAGGTTGCGAACCCGAACCCGCTCGCCGATACGGCCATCCTCAAGGGCTCGTCCGGTCGTCCGCAGTTCGATGGCACCGGAGCGGAGCACGAGGCTGATCTCTTCACCGATCATCACCGCCGGGCGGGGAGCCACCTTCGACGAGGTGAGCAAACTTCCAGCGGCAATGCGGACTTTGGACCAGCCGATCGACAGGTCGTCTGCAGAGGGAATCTGAGCGGCACCGAGCGATGTCGTGGCGCGCTCTTCCCAGCGGACATGTCCAGAGCCAAGAGCGGTGCGCGGTTCTATGGGCAGCGCGGCGACCGGCACCCGTTCGACGGTCTTGACATTGAGGGTAACCGGCAGAAGGCGCTCCCGACCCGACTCCTCAACCTCGATCCAGCAAACCCGCGAGCCGCGCGGGATGGTGCCGTTCTCTTCACCGCGCACTCCGGTCATACGACTGGCGGGCTTCAACTCCGGCACCCGGCGGAGGTCTATTTCGTAGGCGACCACACGACCTTCGAGCAGTCCGGCATAGTAGTCATGGACTCGCTTTTCGATCGATGCACGGTTATCGGCGATGCTGGTTCCGACAAACAGGATAGCTGCCCCAAGCGCAGACCGCAGGACAAGCCTCCTGTCGAAATGGGCGGGATGATACCCACCTTTTAGGTGCTGTGACGATCTCGACAATGAAGTGCTACCGCTTGAGGTTGTTGGCAATGGTGAGCATCTCTTCGGCAGTGCGAATGGCTTTGGATGCGACTTCGTAGGCGCGCTGGGCGACGATCATCGCCACCATTTCCTCGACGATTTGGACGTTCGACGATTCGAGGAAGCCTTGCGACACCATTCCCATGCCTTCCTGACCCGGATTGCCGAGGATCGGCGGGCCGGAGGCGACGGTTTCCTTATAGAGATTCTGTCCGAGGCTGTGCAGACCGGCCGGGTTGATGAACCGCGCAAGTTCGATCTGTCCGATGGTCTGCGGCTCGGTCTCACCGATCAGGACGATGGAGACCGTCCCGTCGCGGGCGATCATGATTTGAGCCGTATCCGCGGGAATGGTGATGGTCGGTTCGATGCGGTAGCCGTCGGAGGTGACGATGCCGCCGTCGGGGGATATCTTCAGCGAGCCGTCGCGCGAATAGACCGTCGTTCCATCCGGCTTTCCAACCTGAAAGAAGCCTTCGCCGTCGATGGAGAGGTCGAGCGGGTTGCCGGTCGGCAGAATATTCCCCTGTTCGAACGACTTCTGGATCGAGATAGGCCGGACGCCGTGTCCGATTTGTAGTTCCGTCGGCAGGACAGCGTCGAGTTCGGCCGAGTTGCCGCTGCCCTGGATCGTCTGATAGACCAGGTCCTGGAACTCCATCTTGGCTCGCTTAAATCCGGTCGTGTTGACGTTCGACAGGTTGTTGGCAATGGTGTCGATGTAGAGTTGCTGGGCATACATGCCCGAAGCGGCAGAGCGTAGTGCACGGATCATAGTCTAATCCAGTGTGAAAGAGCCGCTGAAATTATGACATTGCGCCTTGCCATCCTACTTCGCCATCTCGTTGACAGCCAGGCGGAGGGTGTCGTCCTGTGCCTGGATGGCTTTCTGGCACGACTCATAGTTGCGGTTAAGTTCGATCATTTCGAGCATTTCGACGATGGGATCGACGTTCGAGTTCTCAAGGAAGCCCTGGCGCAGTTCGTAGCCTGCGGCGTCGGTAGGGTCCTGCGGTGTGGTCGGGACGAAATAGCCCCACCCGTTGCGGCTTAGTTCGTAGGGCTGTTCGAAGTCGGCGATCTTCAGGTTGGCGACGGTCTTCCCATCGACGACGACGGCGCCTTCGGCACGGATGACGACATTGGCGCTGCTGATGCGTATTACGCCTTCCTGACCGAGCACCCGATGGCCGCTGGTATTGACCAGTTCGCCTTCGCCGTTGACAGCGAAGTTGCCGTTGCGGGAATAACTGACGCTGTCACCGGTCTCGATGCAGAAAAAGCCCTCGCCGTTGATGGCGACGTCGAGGACGTTGCGCGTTTCGGCAAAGGTGCCCTGCGAGAAGTCGGTAACCAGACTCACTTCCTTGTCGCCGAGTTTTACCGGCTGGCCATGCTCGCCGCCCTGAAGCAGGTGGTTGTTGAGCGCGGTGCGGAAGTAGCGTTTGTCGGCTTTGAAGCCCGAAGTGTTGACATTCGCCAAATTGTTGCCGACGGTTTCCTGCTGGTTCATTCGCGGGAGCATACCGGCGGCGGCGTGGTAGATACCTTTGATCATACTTTTCGATCGTCCCTATTATCCACCGATTCCTTTGGCAAGGCGTGTGCCAACCGGTAAGATTGTATTTAATGGCGATATATCAATAACTTAACCAGAGTGAGATGGGCGGCAAATTTTGCCTGCGTAAATTGCTGCTGGAATCGAGGTGGCAGGACACCGAAAAATAGAATGGGAACTAAGGGCGAAGGCTTGACAACGGCGTGGGGATTGATTACAATGTATCCGGACACACGTCGGGATAATGAATCACCAGCGTTTCGGGAGCAAATAGGATGAACCCATTGCGCGTTTGGGCGACCCTCTCTCTGGTCGCCGGATTAGTTGCCTTCGGTGCGATCGGCTGCTCGGAGCCGCCGGACGACGCCATTATGAAGGCCGAAGATGCGATCAAGAAAGCCGTTGAGGCAGGTGCGGAGGAGGCATCGCCGCGGTTGCTCGGCAAGGCGCGCACCGCGCTATCGGAAGCGCGCGCCCTCGCCGATCAGGGTCACAACAGCGATGCCCGCAAGAAAGCCGAACTGGCTGTCATTCAAGCCGAACAGGCTGAACGCAATGCCATCCGGACCGGAGGCAAGCGAATGACAAGGCCCGGTGGCGGTGGAGGAGACGAATAGATCCGTAGGGTCGGGGGGAATCGATATGTTAACGTGGGGCGGCAGAAATGCCGCCCCAACGATTTTTTTTGCCCTGCTTATGCAGACCGATGCAGTTCCCCGTCGAGAGCGGTGGAGGTTTCGCGAAGGGAGGCTTCAAGGTCCGGCGAGATCAGCCCGGAGCCCAAAGTCAGGTCGATGTCGCGACGGAGTGCTTCCCAAGCACGCTCGAGGGCATCGGATGGCTTTCCGGATGCGCTCTTGTCGCCGCTCGACGCCTGATCCGAGTCTTCGACTTGAAAGACCAGGGCAATCTGGTCTTCGTCCCCGGAGTCGCCGCGCAATCTGAAAGCGGTTATGGTCGCTGCGGCGGTTTTGTCGTGATGACTCCGGAGGACTGCTGAAAAGCGATGAACGCTGGAGTGCGTAGAGATCGCGATGCCCTTTTCAAGCGGCCCCGGATCAGTAAGAA
>Ga0194120_10001984_pt1 | contig 35989 bp, 33 predicted proteins | sample TA2MahCa65mmetaG_FD_148642 | JGI IMG/M metagenome (GOLD analysis project Ga0194120, IMG submission 148642) | Freshwater microbial communities from Lake Tanganyika, Tanzania - TA2015019 Mahale Deep Cast 65m | ecosystem: Environmental > Aquatic > Freshwater > Lake | place: Tanzania: Lake...
TGGCACCTCCGCGCGCAGCGCCTCCGCCTGCGCGAGTCGAGCGCGTTCGGCATCCGCGCGCTCGCAGCCCGAGCGCGAATCCGGGGCCAGGAGCGGGGCGAGGCGCGCGGACAGGCTGGGATCGGACGTCGCGAGCGGCTCGGTCGCGGCCTGCGCCGCGCGCACCGCAGCGTCGGCGGCCTGGCGAAGCCAGTGGTCGATCAGGTCCTGACACGTGCGCGTGTAGCCGTCCAGCGCGCGCGCGAACTGGCGCTCGGCCAGGTAGTAGCTCGAAGCGGCGAGCTCGCGCTCGCCGTCCGCCTGCTCCTCTTCGGTGTAGGCGAGTCGCCTTCGCGCGTCTTCGAGCGCCTCCGCAGCGCCCGGCTCGGTGCGGCCCTCGAGCTGCCCCACGATCGAGGCGGCGAGCGCGTGCGCGGTCTCGGCGTCGGTCCGGGCGGCACGGGCCGAAGCGAGCTCGCCACGGCCGGCGAAGGCGGCGTACAGGGCGTAGACCCCCAGCAGCGCGCCGACCACCACGGCAGCTCGGATGCCGGCCCTGCCGCGCGCGCCGGCCAGCGGCATCGCCGTGTTCGGCGTGGCAGGAGAACGCATCGCTTCGGCGAGCGCCTCGGCCATCGCGTCCGCGCTCGCGAAGCGCTGCTCCGGATCCATCCGGCAGGCGCGGCGGATCACGTCGCGAAGCGAGCCGGGCACCTGGGGCGGGAACTCGAACTCGAACTCCTGCGCCGTGCCCTGCAGGTTCCACAGGTGGCGCAGCACCTTCAGGCTGTTGGTCGAGTCCGCGCCGAGCGCCGTGTCGTAGATGGTGCGACCCGTCAGCACGCGGTAGAGCGAGAGCCCGAGCGAGAACAGATCCGTGCGCGTCGTGACCGCGAGCGAGAGCGACTGCTCGGGCGCCATGTACAGCGGCGTGCCCGGCATCTCGCCCTTCTGGGTCTCGGCCGCGGCCGCCGGCGCCTTGGCGATGCCGAGGTCTCCGAGCACCGCGCGCCCCTGCGCATCGACGAAGACGTTCTGTGGCTTGATGTCGCGGTGCACGACGCCCTCGGCGTGCAGGCGCGAGAGGGCGGACAGGATCTCCTGGAAATAGCGGACGATCTCCGCCAGCGAGCGCACGTCCTGCGCTCCGGCGTCGTCCGCGCGAGACGTGGGCCACTCGGGCTGGACCTGCGCGAGGGTGTGCCCCTCGATGTAGTCCATCGTGTAGAAGCTGCAGCCTGTGCCGGGGTCCTCGCCGAACTCGTAGATGTGGATCAGGTTCGGGTGCTGGATCCGCGACAGCAGCTCGGCCTCGCGGCGGAAACGGCGCAGCGTCTCGCCGTCCGCCTCGCCGGGCTTGAGCAGCTTCAGCGCCCGACGCGCCTCGAAGAGATCCGGATCGACGACCTCGAAGATCCACGACATCCCGCCGCCGGCGATGTAGCGGCGGACCGGATAGCGACCGATCCGCGAGAGGGCTTCGGGCTGCACGGGCTCCGCCATTTCCCCTGATCCCCCTCAGCGCCCCGCGAGATCCGAGCCGTGACGGCCGCGGACCGCCGCCTGGACCCCCGGGATGCTCTGGCTCGAATTCCCCATCGAAATCAAGATGTCGCCGGGCGGCCGGAGGATCCCCGGGGTGGTCGGCGCGGCGCGCCGTCCGACTGGCGCCCTCGCGCAGATTCGGGATGATGCCCGCCCGATGGCACTCCGCTGCGGCATCGTCGGGCTCCCCAACATCGGCAAGAGCACGCTCTTCAACGCGCTCACCGACTCGCGAATCGCCGCCGAGAACTACCCCTTCTGCACGATCGAGCCGAACTCGGGCGTGATTCCGGTGCCCGACGCGAGGCTCGCGCTTCTCGACTCGATCGTCCACTCGGCGCGGATCGTGCCCGCGACGGTGGAGTTCGTGGACATCGCGGGGCTGGTGCGCGGCGCGTCGGCCGGCGAGGGCCTGGGCAACAAGTTCCTGGCCCACATCCGCGAGACCGCCGCCATCATCCACGTCGTGCGCTGCTTCGTGGACCCGGACGTCGTGCACGTGGACGGCGAGCCGGCTCCGCTCCGGGACGTCGAGACGATCGAGACGGAGCTCGCGCTCGCGGACCTCGAGACCGCGGAGAAGCGGGCCGAGCGCGCGCGCAAGGTGGGCAAGTCCGGCGACAAGGAGGCGCAGGCCGAGTGCGCGTTCTTCGAGAAGCTGGTCGCGCATCTCTCCGCGGGACAGCCCGCGCGCACGCTCGAGGTTCCGGACGCGCAGGCTCGCGCCTTCCGCGAGTCCTGGCTGCTCACCGCCAAGCCGGTGCTCTACGTGGCCAACGTGGACGAGGCGGCGCTGTCCGACGGCAACGAGCTCTCGCGCGCGCTCGAGGCGCACGCGCTCGCGACCGGCGCGGGCTGCGTGCGCATCTGCGCGAAGGTCGAGGCCGAGCTCGTCGAGCTCGATCCAGCCGAGCGAAGTGCGTTCCTGGCCGAGCTCGGAGCCGACGCATCGGGTCTGGACCGGCTGATTCGCGAGGCCTACCGCCTGCTCGATCTGATCTCCTACTTCACCGCCGGACCCAAGGAGGTCCGCGCCTGGACGATCCGTCGCGGCACGAAGGCGCCGCAGGCCGCGGCCGAGATCCACACCGATTTCGAGCGCGGCTTCATCCGCGCCGAGGTGATTCCCTTCGACGAGTACGTCGCCTGCGGCGGCGAGGTCGGCGCGAAGGAGCGCGGCAAGATGCGCGTCGAGGGCAAGGACTACGTCGTCGCGGACGGCGACGTGATGCACTTCCGGATCGGAACCTAGGCCCGGCTCCGGAAGATCCGCAGCGGCAGGAACGTCAGGAGCTGCAGCGCCGCCGCGGCCAGGAAGAAACCTCGATACACCGCGAGTGGATCGGCCGCGCCCCCGAGCAGCGCGTCGAGCACGATGCCGGCGGCGAGGGGCGCGAGCCCGCACACCACGCCGACCGCTACGCTCGAGATCACGATCGTCGGCGCGGGCGACTCGGGCGGCGTGAGCTCGAAGAGCACGCGCGTGTCGGCCACGCCGAATCCGGCCGCGAGCACCGCCTGCGCGAAGAAGAACGCGATCGCGAGCGGCAGCGCGGCCGACCCCGCCGCCGCCAGGAACGCCAGCCCGACGTAGAGCGCGGCGGTTCCGACGGCAGCGCCACGGAAGACGACGTACGCGCCGAGCCGGTCGATCAGCGCGCCCCACAGGTAGAGCGAGGCGAGTCCTCCCAGGTAGAGCGAGATCGTGGTCAGCACCACCGTCGCATCCGTGAAGCCGAGCTCGCGCCGCAGCATCACGAGCGTGAACGGCAGGACGGACGTCCGCACGCCTGCAAATGCGCTGGTGCCCAGCAGGTACCGGCGCAGGCGCGGCTCGCGCCGCACGAGCGCCAACGCGTCGCGCGCGCGGATGCGCTGGTCGGTCCGTTCGCTGCGCTCCGGCAGTCCGCCGATCAGCGGCAACCGCGCCAGCCCGAGCAGCCACGCGACGCCGAAGAGCGCGCCGAAGCCGGCGGGGTTTGCGCCGAGCCAGAGCTGCGCGCCGGCGAAGAAAGCGATCAGCATCAGGTGCCAGGTCGTGCGGATCGCGCCGAAGAAGCGCCCGATCCGCTCCGGCTCCATGTAGCCGCGCAGGAGCGGAAACCAGACCAGCTCGCACAGGCTGACGCCGATCGCGGTGAGCGACAGCGACGCGAAGGCGAGCGCGAGCGCGAGCGGCGCCGCCAGCTCCTGTAGCGCGGCGAAGCCGACCAGCGGCAGGCTCGCCGCCAGCGCGATGCAGTGGCCGGTCAGCAGGAGCGCGCGCTTCGAGAACCAGGACACCAGGCGCAGCCCCGGAAGCTGGAGCACGAAGAGCCCGCGAGCGAGCCCACCCTGCAGGCCGATCAGCGTCTCGCTCGCTCCGAGCGTGACGAGCGCCAGGGTCGGAAGCTGCTCGGTGAAGGCGACCGAGAACGGGACGCCGACCGCGTTTCCGCCGATCGCGAGCCGTCGCCCGCGCGCGCGATCGGACTCGGACAGCGGCGGTGCGGGCTCCACGGCGACGCGCACTCTAGTGGCTGCGCGCGGGCGGCGCGAGTGCAGCGCCTTACCGGCGCTTGCTCACCGAGCTCGCCTGGTACTCCTCGATCAGCTTCTTCTGGATCTCGCCGGGAACCGCCGCGTACTTGGCGAACTCGAGCGTGAACTCGGCCTTGCCCTGGCTGCAGGAGCGAAGATCGGTGGCGAAGCCGAACATCTCCGCGAGCGGAACCTCGGCCTCGACCTGGCTGAAGCCGTCGAGGTCGTTCGAGCCGACCACGATGCCGCGGCGCTGCATGATCACCTTCATGTAGGCGCCCTGGAAGTCGCTGGGGCCTTCGACCTCGAGCTTCATGATCGGCTCCAGGATCACGGGCTTCGCCGCCGCGTACGCCTCCCGGAACGCGGAGCGCGCGGCGACCTGGAAGGCGAGATCCGAGGAATCGACCGCGTGCGACTGGCCGTCGTTCAGCACGACCTTCACGCCGAGAACCGGCGCGCCGATCAGGTCGCCCTTGGCGAGCGCCGAGGCGAAGCCCTTCTCGCAGGCCGGGATGTACTCGGTCGGGATCGCGCCGCCGCGCACCTCGTTCACGAACTGGAACTCGTCCGAGCCGGGGATCGGCTCGATGTAGCCGCCGACCTTCGCGTACTGGCCCGAGCCGCCGGTCTGCTTCTTGTGCGTGTAGGTGTAGTCCGCGCGGCGCGAGATGCACTCGCGGTAGGCCACGCGCGGCGCGCCGGTCTCGACCTCGCAGTTGTACTCGCGCTTCATCCGCTCGACGTAGACGTCGAGGTGCAGCTCGCCCATTCCGGCGATGATCGTCTCGTTGGAGTCCTCGTCGACCGAGCTGCGGAAGGTGGGGTCCTCGCGCATGAAGCGCGCCAGCGCCTTGCCGAGGTTGTCGCTCATCTTGTTGTCCTTGGGCTTGATCGCGAGCGAGATGACGGGCTTGGGCACGAACATGCTCGACATCGCCACGTTGTAGCCCTGCGCGGTGAAGGTATCGCCCGAGGCGCAGTCGATGCCGAAGAGCGCAACGATGTCGCCGCAGGTCGAGCGCTCGATGTCCTCCATCTTGTCGGCGTGCATGCGCACCAGCCGGCCGACCTTGTGGCGCCGCTTGGTGCGCGCGTTCACGATCGTGGAGCCCTTCTCGATCGTGCCCTGGTACACGCGGATGTAGGTCAGCTGGCCGTAGCGGCCGTCGTCGAGCTTGAACGCGAGCGCGACCAGCGGCTTGTCGGGATCGGTCTCGATCTCGATCTCGGCCTCGTCGTGGTCGAGATCGACGCCCTTGTTCTTGACCTCGTTGGGCGCGGGCAGGTACAGCGTCACGGCGTCGAGAAGCTTCTGCACGCCCTTGTTCTTGTAGGCCGAGCCCATGAACACCGGCGTGAGCTCGAGCGAGAGCGTGCCCTCGCGCACCGCCGCGACGATCTGCGCCTCGGTCGGCTCGCCCTCGAGGATCGCCTCCATCAGCTCTTCGGAGAACATCGAGACCGCGTCGAGCATCTTCTCGCGCGCCTCGGCGGCGGGCTTCTCGTAGTCGGCGGGGATCGCCTTCTCGACCACGTCCACGCCGGCGTCGCCCTCGAAGTAGAACGCCTTCATCTTGACCAGGTCGATCACGCCTTCGAGGCGGTCCTCGGCGCCGATCGGGATCTGCATCATCACGGCGTTGTGCTTCAGCTTCTCGCGCAGCTGCTCGGTGACGCGGAAGGCGTTGGCGCCGGAGCGGTCGAGCTTGTTGATGAACGCCACGCGCGGAACGTTGTAGCGGCGCATCTGGCGGTCGACCGTCATCGACTGCGACTGCACGCCTGCGACGCCGCAGAGCACCAGGATCGCGCCGTCGAGCACGCGCAGGCTGCGCTCGACCTCGATCGTGAAATCGACGTGGCCGGGCGTGTCGATGATGTTGATCTGGTAGCCGGCCCAGTCACAGTAGGTCGCGGCGGACTGGATCGTGATGCCGCGCTCGCGCTCGAGGTCCATCGAGTCCATGGTCGCCCCGACGTCGTCCTTGCCCCGGACCTCGTGCATCTGGTGGATTCGGCCGGTGTAGAAAAGGATCCGCTCGGTCAGGGTGGTCTTGCCCGAGTCGATGTGGGCACTGATGCCGATGTTGCGGATGAGCGAGATGTCGTTGGACATGGCCATGGCTCCCGGGGCCTCGATTTCGTGCGAAAACGGTTGTGGAAAAGGTCGCGCAGCATAACCCGAAACACGCACCCGCGCTCGGGATTTCTCGAGAAGCGCCGGCCGCGGACCCGCCGGGCCATCTCTGTTTCGGACGCCCCCGTTGGGGCCTTGACTGCCGCCCGGTTGCGCATCGCCTGCGACCCGGCGGCGGCGGAAACTAGCGAAGTAATCCCGCCGCGCGAGGGCACGCGGGTTACGATTCAGCCATGGTTCGAAAGCTATCCGCGGGATTGATCGCGGCGCTGGGCCTCGTGCTCGGGGTCGCGAGCACCTGCCGGGCTGCGCCGTTCACCTGGGAGATCGAGGGACAGGTGGAGCAGATCCTGTCGTGCAGCGCCACATGCGATCCGGTCGATCGCCCGGAGCTGACCAGCCTCGGGGTGATGGTCGGAGCGCCGCTCCGCGCGACGTACGTGCTCGAATCGGGCGCCCCCGACATGGACGCACTTCCCGATTACGGTCGTTACGTGGCGATTCTCTCCGCGAGCTTCCAGGTCGCCGGGTATTCGGTCTCTGCGACTGAGTTTCCGGGCGGTGCGGACCTCGTGGTGAACGTGCCCGACCAGGCGATGCTGCTTCTGGTCTCCCATGGCGGCACAGGTCCGTCGACTCTCAGCAACCCGATCGTTGGACTCGAAGTTCTCGCCGACGTGCCCGGAACGTTCGCATCGGACGCGCTACCGCTCGCCCCGCCGAACCTTGGCGCGCTGCATCCCTACGACCCGAACGACCCGAACTTCGGATTCGGCACCAGCTTCGCCGTCCTCTACGACGGGGTTCAGATCCGCAGCTCGATCTCGAGCTGGACTCTGGTTCCGGAGCCGAGCGTCTTCGCGCTCTCGCTGCTCGGGATCGCGCTCGTGCGGGTGGCCGCGCGCGGGTTCCGCTCGGCGTAGCTAGCGCGCGACCAGCGCTCGGGCGCGCTCCAGCGCGGAGTCGATGTCCTCGAAGACGTTGTCGGCGCCGATCGAGTCGAGTAGCCCCGAGCGCTCGAGCACGATCAGCGGTTGCGCGTGGATCCCCGAGAGGACGAGCGTGGTGCCGTCCCGGCGGGTCTTGTCGGCCAGGTCCTCGAGCGCGCGCAGGCCGGTGGCGTCGATCGAGAGCACCTCGCGCAGGCGCACGATCAGAACCTTCGGCTTGCGCTCCACGCCGCGCAGCGCGTCGCGGAACTTGCTCGCGGCGCCGAAGAAGAAGCTCCCGTACACCTCGAAGACCTCGACGCCGTCCGGCACCTGGCGGCGCGCGATCGCGCCCGGGTCGGCGGGGTTCTCGCCCTCGCGCATCACGCTGGTGATGAAGCCGGCCTGCGACAGGCTCGAGACGCGGTGCATGAACAGGAAGCTCGACAGGACGATGCCCACCTGCAGGGCCACGATCAGGTCGACCGCGACCGTGATGACGAAGGTCGACAGAAGCACCAGCACGTCGCTGCGCGGGCTGCGGAACAGCCGCACGAACATTCGCCACTCGCTCATGTTGTAGGCGACCACCAGCAGGATTCCCGCCAGCGCGCAGATGGGGATGCGCTCCGCCAGCGGACCGGCCGCCAGCACGATCACGAGCAACGTGAGGGTGTGGACGATGCCGGCGATCGGCGTGCGCCCGCCGTTCTTCACGTTGGTGGCGGTGCGCGCCAGCGCCCCCGTCGCGGGAATGCCGAGGAAGAGCGGCGAGGCGAGATTCGCGATCCCCTGCGCCACCAGCTCCATGTTCGAGCGGTGCCGGCCGCCGATCATGCCGTCGGCCACGACGGCGGAGAGCAGCGACTCGATCGCGCCCAGCATCGCGATCGCGAAGGCGGAAGGCAGCAGCTCGCGCGCCATGCCCAGATCGAAGCTCGGCACGCGGGGCGAGGGCAGCGTGGCGGGCACATGCCCGAAGCGATCGCCGATCGTCTCCACCGGCAGGTCGAAGAGAGCGACGAGAGCGGTCGTCACCACGATCGCGACCAGCGGCCCGGGAATGCGCGAGCCGATGCGCGGCCAGTAGAGCAGCAGGAAGACCGTGCCCAGCGAGATCGCAGTCGCGGTCGGACTCCAGCTCGCGGCGTGCTCGGCGTACGCGCGCAGCTTCTCGAACGTCTCCGCGGGCACGCTCTGCATCGAGAGCCCGAAGAAGTCGCGCATCTGCGCGAGCGCGATGATCAGCGCGATCCCGGTGGTGAAGCCGACCGTCACAGGGTAGGGCACGAACTTGATCGCGCTGCCCAGCCGCGCGAAGCCCATCGCGACCATCAGCGCGCCGGCCATCAGCGTCGCGACCGCCAGCCCGTCGTAGCCGTGCTTCTGCACTACGCCGTAGACGATCACGATGAACGCGCCGGTCGGGCCGCCGATCTGCACCCGGCTGCCGCCGAGCAGCGAGATCAGGAATCCCGCGACGATCGCCGTGTACAGGCCCTGCTCGGGCTTCACGCCCGAGGCAATCGCGAACGCGATCGCCAGCGGCAGGGCGACGATGCCGACGATCACTCCGGCCAGTGCGTCCTGCGAGAGCTGCGCGAGCGACACGCCCTCGCGGAGGCAGGTCCAGAGCTTCGGTTCGAGCCGGACCTGTTCGTCCGGCGTCTGGCTGACCACTCCTCCCTCCAGGCCCGATCCGAGCCGGCCGGGAACATAGCGCGGCGGCGGGCGGAGGAACTCGCGTAGGATCGGGCACGATGAAGCTCGCCAAGCCCCGGATCGACGTCGGCCTGCACACGAACCGCCGCGAGGAGATGCTCGCCTTCTGGCAGAACGAGGTCGGGCTTCCGTTCGAGGAGCTCCTGCCGATGGGCCGCGGGCTGCAGCAGCACCGGCACGGGCTGAACGGCTCGGTGCTGAAGATCAACCACGCGCGGGAGCCGCTCGGCTCGGAGCCGCCCAGCGGCTACCGCGAGCTGTGGATCGCGCGCCCGGGCCTGACCGAGCCGCGGCGGCTCGCCGACCCGGACGGGAACACGGTCGTGCTCGTGCCGCCGGGACACCAGGGCGTGTCGGCGATCGGCGTCGACCTCGCGGTGTGCGACGAGTCCGCCTTCCACGACTTCTACGGCCGCGCGCTCGAGCTCGAGCCGGCGGGTCCGCGCGCATACCGCTGCGGCGACTCGCTGCTGCGCTTCGCGCGAGACCCGAGCGCGGTCGCGTCGGGGCGAATGACGGCGCTCGGCTACCGCTACGTCACGATCCAGGTCTTCGACGTCGACGCGGAGCACGCGCGCATCCTCGAACGCGGTGGCGCGGAGGGCAGCCCTCCGCGCACGCTGGGATCGGTCGCGCGGATCTCGTTCGTGCGCGACCCCGACGGGAACTGGATCGAGATCTCGCAGCGAGCGTCGCTCACCGGCCCGCTTCCGCGCTAGCGCTCCGGCCGGATCTCGAGTCGCTTCTGGCGCTCGAGCGTCTGCTCGCGCTTCTGCCGCGCGCGTTCAGCGAGCTCGGTCTCGAGCGTGCGCAGCTCGAGCAGCTTGCGCAGCCGCGCGAGCTTCTCCGGATCCGGAAGCGCCTTCTCGAACGTGACCCAGCGGGTGATCGCGAGGCTCGCCCCGCCCTCCGACACCGCGCGAAGGCGCAGCTCGTTCTTGCCGAGCGCGAGCGGCGCGAAGCCGTCGAAGGTCCCGTCCGGGAAGAGCCGCACCGCGCGACCGGGCGCGCCGGTCGTGGCGTTCTCGAGCTCGATCCGCGCGACCTGCGTCCAGCTCATGTACGGCACGAACTCGACGATGTCGGCCGGCGCTTCGAGCACGACCAGGTCGCCGCCGTTGGCGGAGACGATCTCCTGGAACAGGTCGCGCCGCTGCGCCGCCGCGGGCCCGAGCGCGAACGCAGAGATCCGCGCGCCCGCGCGTGCGGCGTTTCGCGCCGCGTGAACCGAGGTCGACTGCGCCGCCTCGGCGGGCTCGGGCGCGGTGGGAATTCCGTCGGAGAGCAGCAGGATCTGGCGCCGACGCGGAGTTCCCGATTCGGAAGTCGCGGGCCCGAACCCGACGATCGCGGCCTCGAGCGCGCCGTAGAAACAGGTGCCGCGCTCGTTCGGCCGCGGCGGGATCGATTCGAGCGCCGCGAGCAGCTGCTCGCGCGAGCTTCCCAGCGGCGCCTCGAGATCTGCGTTGCCCCCGAAGCTGACCAGTCCCATCCGGGTCGTGTTCGGGTCGAGGCGCTCGATCAGGCGCCGCGCCGCCGCGATCTCGGCGGAGATGATCGTGTCGCCGAAGTCGGTGGTCCACAGCATGGGCAGATCGATCGGCGGGCTCTCGATCGCGCGGCCGACCACGCCGTCGCCATCCACGTCCACGCCGGTGGCCCGGAACGTGCTGACCGAGCGGTCGAGCACGATCATCACGTCGTGCTGTCCGCGCAGGCCCGTGCCGACCCAGCCGCGCACCTCGACCAGCGCGATCGGCTCCCGCACCAGATCGCCGCCGCGCGGCGAGTCGACCTCGAGATACACGCGCTCGGCGCGCGCGCCGAACGAGAAGAGCAAGGCCAGCGGCGCTGCGAGTAAGATGGGGAGCATGCGGCGACTTGGAGACACGTGTACCACACGCGCGGGGCGCCTCGAAGGCGTGCGCACGCGACAGGGCTTGGTGTTCCGAGGCATTCCCTTCGCCGAGCCGCCGGTCGGGCCGCTGCGCCTGCGCCCGCCCCAGCCGGTTCGCCCTTGGACGGGAACGCGTAGCGCGACGCGCTTCGCCCCGTCCGCGCCCCAGGCGGGCGTCGACAACTGGCTGGTGCGGCGCTTCATCGGCGGCGGATCCGCCGGGCGCAGCGAGGACTGCCTATACCTGAACGTCTGGACGCCAGCGCTCGACGCTGGGCGGCGACCGGTCATGGTCTTCATCCACGGCGGCGCCTTTCTGATGGGCTCGGGAAGCACGCGGCTCTACGATGGGTCGCGCCTCTCCGCGCGGGGCGACCTCGTCGTGGTCACGCTCAACTACCGGCTCGGCGCGCTCGGCTCGCTCGACCTGCGCGGGCTGATTCCAAACGTCGGCGAGGCGCCCGCGAACCAGGGACTGCGCGACCAGATCGCTGCGCTCGAATGGGTGCGAGACAACATCGCGGAGCTCGGCGGCGATCCCGAGGCGGTGACGGTCTTCGGCGAGTCGGCGGGCGCGATGAGCATCGGCGCGCTGCTCGGCACGCCGGCCGCGCGCGGGCTGTTCCGGAGCGCGATCCTGCAGAGCGGCGCGGCGGACAACGTCTCGGAGCCGGAGCAGTCGCGCCGGGTCGCGGAGCTGTACCTCTCGCTGCTCGGTTGTCACGGCGAGAGCCTCGACGCGCTTCGAGCCGCGCCGCTGGACGAGCTGCTGCGCGCGCAGCGCGAGGCCGCGTTCCAGCTCGCGCTCCCGCTCGGCGGGCTCGCGTTCCAGCCCTGCATCGATGGCGACCTGTTGCCCGAGAGCCCGCTCGACCTGATCGCGCGCGGCTCCGCCGCGGAGGTCTCGGTTCTGGTAGGAACCAACCGGGACGAGTGGAAGCTCTTCATGCTCGCCGACGCGCGCGCGCGGCGCATGGACGAGGCCGCGCTTCGCCGCCGTTTTGGCCGCGTGCTGCCCGAGCCCGAGGCCGAGCGCGCCTACCAGGCCTACCGCGAGGCGCCGGACTCGCGCCGCCGCCTCGACCCGCGCGAACGCTGGTCCGCGTTCCAAGGCGATCGAATCTTCCACTGGCCGGCCGCGCGGCTTCTCGAGCTCGTGCGCGGGCATTCGCGCGCGACGTTCGCCTACTCCTTCAGCTGGTCTCCGCCGCTTCTCGAGCGCCAGATCGGGGCCTGCCACGGAATCGAGCTGCCGTTCGTGTTCGGCACGATCCTCGAGCCCTGGCTGCGGCCCTGGCTCGGCGCGATTCCGGGCGCGGCAAAGCTCTCCCATCGCGTCCAGGAATCCTGGATCGCCTTCGCGCGGACCGGCCAGCCCGGCCACGCAGCCGTTCCCTTCTGGCCCGGCTACGACACCGAGAAGCGTCAGGCCATGGTGCTCGGCCGGCGCTGCCGGGTCGCGTCCGACTACGCGGGCCCGGCGCTGCGGTTCTTCGGCGCGGGACCGAGCGCGCGCGCGTTCAGCGAGTCTGCGGCGTAGTCCGCTCGCCCAGGATGCGCAGCGGCCGGGGCGGCCGGCGCAGCTCGAGGAGGCCGCGCGTGCGCTGCGCGATCCAGTGCGCCGCCTCCTCGGGGTCGTCGGTGAAGAGCAGCCGGGCCGCGTCCTCGCGCGCGATCGTGCCAGCCGCGACCATGGCGCGCTCCACGAACTCGCGCAGCGGCGCCCAGTAGTCCACGCCCATCAGCACGCAGGGGAAATTCTCGATCTTGCGCGTCTGCATCAGCGTCGCGACCTCGAACACCTCGTCGAGCGTGCCGAAGCCCCCGGGCAGCGCGACGAACGCGTAGGAGTACTTCACGAGCATCAGCTTGCGCACGAAGAAGTGCTGGAACTCGATGAAGCGATCCAGATAGGGGTTGGGCTTCTGCTCGCGCGGAAGCTCGATGTTGCAGCCGACGGAGCAGGCGCCCACGTCGCGCGCGCCGCGGTTGGCGGCCTCCATGATTCCGGGCCCGCCGCCGGTCATGATCGTGAAGCCCGCGCCGCCGATCTGCCGCGCCGTCTCGCGCGCCAGCGCGTAGTAGGGATGGGTCTCGTCGAAGCGCGCCGAGCCGAAGATCGTCACGCACGGTCCGACGAAGTGCAGCGCGCGGAAGCCGCGGATGAACTCCACACAGAAGCGCAGCGCGCGCGCCAATTCCTCGCCGCGACTGCCGGGTCCGACGGCGAGGCCGCTTCCGTTGCGCTTCTGGGTCATGCGTATTCTTTGCCGGTTGCAGGACCGTCGCGCCAGCGGGGGTCTGGTCGTCGACGCTGGAATCGGTCAAACTGCGTCAAGTTTCCGTCGGAGGGTTGGAGTCATGCGGCTCGTTGCTGTGGCTCTGGTCTCGCTTCTCGGTTTCGCAGGCGTCGCGTCCGCGCAAGGGTTGGTGCCGGTCGCCAGCGCCGGACCGGACGTCGCGATCGAATGCGTGGGGCAGAACGGGACGCCGATCGCGATGAACGGCACGGGCTCGAGCGCGGGCGCCGACTTCACGTACCTGTGGACCGCCGACCCCGCGGTGGGCTTCGATGATCCGACCCTCCTCGGTCCGATCGCGGCGTTCCCCGTCGGGACGACGCTGGTCACGCTCACGGTCACCTACACCGACCCCGTGACGGCCGCGCAGTCCAGCGCCAGCGACTCGCTGTACGTGGTCGTGAGCGACCCGAACGCGCCGCGCATCTGCGCCTGCGCGGATCCCGCGGTGCTCTGGCCGCCGAACCACAAGATGCACGACGTGATCCGGATCCGCGTCTACGACACCTGCGACGCGAATCCCGACGTGGAGCTGCTCTCGGTCACGAGCAACGAGGACGACGACGGCCTCGGCGACGGACACACCAGCGACGACATCGAAGGCGCCGTGATCGGCAGCGACGACCGCGATTTCGCGGTTCGCGCCGAGCGCTCGGGTCCGGGCGAGGGCCGCACCTACACTGCGGTGTACCGCGCCTGGGACCTCGCCGAGAACCACACCGACTCGAGCGTGGTCGTGGGCGTCCCGCACGACATGGGGCAGGGCCACGATCTCGAGGTGGACGAGTGCCCGGAGCTCGACGACTACATCGCGAGCCAGGCGAAGGTGGTGAAGAAGGCGGAGAAGGCGCAGCTCAAGGCCGCGAAGCAATCCGCGAAGGCCACCAAGAAGGCGCTCAAGGCCGCGCAGCGAGCCGCTCGCTAGGTGGCCATCGGAGCGGGCGTCGATGCCGCGCTCGCCGAGATCGAGCTAGAGGACTGCGAAGGCGGTCGTCGCCGGCTCGGCGAGCTCTGGCGCGATCGCGACGCCGTGCTCGTCTTCGTGCGCCACTTCGGCTGACTGTTCTGCCGCGAGCAAGTCGCGCAGTTGCGCGACCGAGCGGCCGAGATCCGGGAGACGGGCGCGGAGATCGCGGTGGTCGGAAACGGATCGCGGTACTTCGCGATGATCTTCCGCGAGGACCTCGGCGTCGACTTCCCGATCTTCATCGATCCCGATCTGCGCGCCTACCGCGCCGCTGGGCTGCGGCGCGGATTCATGGAGCTGCTCTCACCGCGCCTGATCACGAACGGCGTTCGCGCATTGGCAAAGGGGTCGCGGCAGAAGGGCGTGCAGGGCGACGCCTTCCAGCTCGGCGGCAGCTTCGTGATCCGGCGCGGCGGAGGCGTCGCATTCGCGCACCGCAGCCGCGAGGCGGGCGATCACGCGGACCTCGACCGATTGATCGCCGCGCTGCGCTAGTGGCGGGACCTTCGCCGCGCTGCGCCTGCGCGACTTCCGGATCCTCTGGATCCGCACCTTCTTCTCGTTCCTGGCCTTCTTCATGTCGACGGCGGCGCAGAGCGTGGTCGCCTTCGACCTCCGCGGCAGCAACAGCTCGGTGGGCTCGGTGGTGGCCGCGCAGGGGCTCGCCATGCTCCTGCTCGGGCCGTTCGGGGGCGCGCTCGCGGATCGCCTGCGCAAGCGCCGGCTGATCGCGGCGTCGCAGTCCGTGACGGCGACGGTCGTTCGGCCGCTCGCGCTCTCCGTCGCGACCGGAACGATCCGCGTCGAGTACCTGGCGCTCGGGTCGCTCGTGATGGGAGCGACGTTCGCGTTCCTCGGTCCCGCGCGTCAGGCGCCGACCGTCGATCTCGTCCCGTCGGAGCAGCGCGGAAACGCCCTCGCGCTCACGCAGGTCGGCCACAGCGCTTCCCGCGTGCTCGGCCCGGCGGTGGCGGGCCTATTCCTGGCCTGGGCGTTCTCCCGCGCCACGGGCGCGTACCTGCGATGGCCGCGTTCTACGCCGCCTCGGCGGCGGGCCTGCTGCTGCTGCCGCGCTTGGTCGTGCGCGCCGGCGCGCGCGACGCCCGCGTGCTCGCCGACGTCGCCGCGGGGCTGCGCTACGTGCGCGGCCAGGGCCGCCTGCGACTCATGCTGCTCCTGTTCGTCTCGGTGATCATGATCGGATACCGGCACGTGACGGTGCTGTCCGGCCTGCTCGAGCACGGCCTCGGCCGCGACGCGCACGGCGTATCGACGCTCTTCGGTGTCGCCGCGGTCGGGGCGCTCGCGGCGTCCCTCTGGGTGGCGCGCTTCGCCGATTCGGGCCGCGCTCTTCGCATCTACACGGGAATGGCGCTTGCGCTCGCCCCGATGTACGCGGGCGCGCTGCTGGCGATGTTCGTCGGCCGCGTGATGTCGCTGTCCACGCTCGCGTTCGCGGGCTTGGGCCTGATGGGGCTGCCGATCGGCCTGGTCGCCGACGCGCTCGGCGAGCGGGCGGCGCTCGGATTCCTGGGCGGGGCGGTTCTCGCCATCACCCTCTGGCTGGGCGCGAAGCTCCGGGTGACGGACGTCGCCTGAGCCCGCTCACCACGGACAGGTGTGAGGCGGCGGATCCGTGGGAGGTGGTCCACCGCCGCCACCGCCACCGCCACCGCCGTCCCCGCCACCGCCGCTTCCACCGTCGCCGTCGCCGGAATGGTGGTGCCCGTGGTTCTGGTTGTGCTCGATCACCGCGCCGATCACGTAGGCGTCGAGCACGGAGAGCAGGCGGTCGATGTTGAGCTGCGTGTCGGTTCGTGTGTAGCCGCTCGGCGCGTAGGCGCGATCGTGGCGCGCGAACGAGAGCGGATTCCAGGCGCCCTGCATCCGCTCGCTCGCGGGCAGGTTCTTCGCTACCGCCGACGTCACCACGCCGATGCCGTCGCCGACGGAGTCGGCCGCGCTCGGCGAGACGGCAGGACCGACCGTGACCTGCGCCAGCGGTACGACCACCGCGTTGTTCGCGGCGCTCACCGCGTCGGCGACCGTCTGCACGCCGCTCTCGAGGCCCGTGAAGATCCGGCCGAGGGCCGCGCCGGGCTTCAATCGCGCCAGGTCGTAGACCGCGTAGGGGAGCATCTGCACCGGCGACACGCGGTACGACTCCGTGCCCTCGTGCTGGTGGGTGCGCGTCTCGCCGACGAAGGCGTGCCGGCCGAGGTCGAGCAGGTCGTCGCCTGCGGCGGCGAAGCTCGCGCGCAGGTTGCCGCCCACCGTGCCGGTGGCGCGCGACGAGGCGCTGCGCGGATTGATCTCCTTGGCGTAGAGGCGGAGATTGTCGCGGATCGAGGTTCCGGCCTCGGTCGAGTCGATGCGCTCCTCGCCGCGCGTAGCGGCGATCCCGGCCTCGTAGCTGTCGGGCGCGTCGAAGAACGCGAACGCCTGACCCGGGCAGTAGAGGATGCGCTGCGGAACGGTGGGCTTCGTGCCGTTCTCGGAGACGAGCGCGACGTCGCGCGTGTTGTAGCAGCCGGCGCCGTCGGGCTCGGCCTTCAGGTTCTGCGACAGGTACGACTCGAGCGGCAGGTCGCCCCAGACGACCTCGAGCCCCAGCCCGCCCATCGCGCGAACGATGAACAGATCGTCGCGCTCGAAGTGGGTGACGAGGCGGCCGCCGTCCTCGTCGATGGTCCAGTCGTCCTCGTCTGCCTCCCGCGTCAGCGCGTCGAACTCGGGCACCTGCGCGGCCGGGTTCCCGAGGAACGCCGCGAAGTCGAAGGGTTTCTCGCCGCGGTGCTTCAGGATCTGCAGACCCGGGGGCGGCGCGACCGGGGCCGCGGCGACGTCCGGCGTCCTGGGCAGCTTCGCGGCCAGCGACTTCGAGTCGACCGAAGCCAGGTAGCGGCGATCGAGCGAGCGGTCGCCGTCCGCCTCGGCCACGAAGCGCATGCCGATCTGGAAGTACGCGCGCGTCAGGTCGACCTCGTCCGGCGGCTCGAACACCGCGCGGCCGTCGACGATACTTCCCGCGCTCGAGCGATCGACCTTTCCGTCGCCGTTGGAATCCCAGAGAAAGACCGGCCGCAGCGCGCCGCGTCCGGCGCGAGCGCGCTCGACCAGCTGGCGGCCGAGTCCGATGCTGAGCCGAAGCGGGAGCCGCTGCTCGACCCGGAAGTCGTCGAGCGTGCCCTCGATGTCGTTCTCGGCGTGGTAGAAGAGCTCGCCGGTCGGGGCCTTGTAGTGAAGCTTCGGCTCATACTCGTCGCCGCGCGGATGCACCCAGAGGTCGCGCGTGTTCGGATCGACGGCCTGCGCGATCAACGCGGCCGTCGCAAAGCAGCACAGGGTTCCGAGCGCGACCGTCCGTCTCATGGCGACCCTCCAGTCGTCCGCGTGAAGTGGGCGTCGCGCGAGGCGAGGTGTCGAGTTGCTCGCGAGCTGCGCGGGGCCTGCTTCGGTACGGACCCGCTCACCGGCCGAGAGATTTCTTCGCTGCGTCTGCCTTTTGGTGTTCTGCATCACGTCGCGCCGGCAAGACCTTGGCGAAGTTCCCGACATGCCGCGGATCTCGCAGAGCCCCGAAGGCCGCCCGTTCGGGCGGTTGGTGGACCTGCTCGCCCTCGGCAGCCTGCTGCTGGCGCTGGCCTGTGGCGGCGGGGGTGGAGGCGGCGGCTCTTCGTCGGGTGATCCGGATCCCGATCCGCCGCCGGACGGAGGCTCGGGCGGCGGGACCACGCCGCCCCCGACGCCGGTGCCAATGCAGACCGCGGAGGTTCGCTTCCTGGCCTCGGAGTCCGACGGGGTGCTCGGCTACCGGCTGTCGATCGCGACCGCGAGCGGCCGCTACGGCTCGGGAATCCAGCTCGATCTTCCGGTCGGCACGGCGGACGACGCGGGCGGTGGCGTGCTCGCGGTCGACGTCGAGGTCCCGCGCGACTCCTACAGCTACCTCGCGATGCGGGCCTACTCGGCGTCGGCGTTCTCGACCTACTCCAACGAAATCGTGATTGCGCCCGAGTCGAGCGCGAGCTCCTCGTCGGCGGTTCCGGTTGGCGAGTCCGACGAGGCGCGCGGGGCCATGACGAGCGCGCCGTCGAGCCGAACCCGGCTGTCGGGCGCAAGCGGATCGTACGCTTCGACCGGCAGCTCGACCGGCGGGTCCACTTCGGATGGAAGTGACTCGGACGCGGCCAGCGCCGACGAGAGCGCGGAGCTTGCGAGCGCGGGCGCGCCCGGCTCGCTCGACTTCGACGGCGCGGGCGAATACCTGTCGAGCTCGGCCCCCGCTGTGCTCGGCGTGAGTCAGCCACTCACCCTCTCGCTCTGGGTTCTCGCAGATCCCCGCGCCACGGGGAGTCGCGGGCTGGTCCGCGTGCGCGGCGGCGGGGATTCGACACAGAACCGCGTCGAGCTGACCTCGAGGGGCGCGGAGCTGCGCATGGCCGTCCACGACGCGTCCGGCCAGCTCGTCTACCAGGCGAGCTACTCCTCGGCCCTGGTCGCAGCCGACTGGCAGCACGTCGCGCTCAGGTTCGACGCGACCGTCGACGCCGCGCCGATGCTCTTCGTCGACGGCCGCGTGCTGGCTCCCGAGACGTCCGAGTTCACCGGCTCCGCCCCGATCTTTGCCGACACGCCGGGGCTGATCGTGCTCGGCGGCGGCGACGGCGCCGACGTCGGAACCTGGTTCGGCGCCATCGGCCACGCCGCGCTCTTCTCGACCGCGCTCGCCGAGGACGAGATCGACGAGATCTGGTTTCGCGGCCACTCACTCGACCTGCGCGAGAGCCTGGGCGCCTACGACTCCGCAGCCGCGCTGCTCCACTACTGGAGGCTCGGCGAGGACCCCACCGCCGTCGCGGCCGACCTCGGCAGCGCGCGCCCGCCGATCGACCTCGACGACCCCGCCGGCGGCATCGACGCCACCGACATCGTCGCCGACGCGCCCGCTCCGCTGCCGTAGCGCCACCCGGCGCCGCGCTCGACACCCGTCGCATCGATGGCGTCCCCGATGCGATTCGAACGCATGACCTGCTGCTTAGGAGGCAGCCGCTCTATCCATCTGAGCTACGGGGACGGGCAAGCGCAGCGACGCGTGAGTCTCGCGCGCGGGCCGTCGTGCCGCCAGATCGGGGGCGGGAGCGGCTCAGCCGGTCAGGATGTGCTCGAAGAATTCGTCGAACTCTTCGTTGCCGCGCTCGATGAAGATGCCGAAGCCCGGCTTGGCCTTCTCTTCGCTGGGGAGCTGCTTGGTGTTCCAGCTCACGGTGCCTCGGACTTCGATCTTGCTGCCGTGCCGATCGTGGAAGACGATGCGCACGGGCGCGCCGACGGAGGGGAGCACGTTCGCGCGCGCGAACAGGCCTTCCTTCGAGACGCTCTTGATGTGGCCCGTGCCGCGCAGCTTTCCGGACTCGAAGGCAGCGGGAATTCGCTTCATCACTCGGCGCAGGCGTCTGCGCTCGATTCCGTTCGGCGGCGTCATCTGGATCGGGCTCCCTGGCGATTCATCGGCGCGACTGCAAGCGCGCTTTACAGCGGACTGGACGGCGGAGCGCCGGGTCAGGCGAAGAGGCGCGCGAGCTGGGAGACGATCGTCAGCGCGCTGAAATAGCCGTAGAAGGCGAATGCGCCCGCGAGCATGGCGATGCGCGGCCACGACGGCCGCAGCGCGCCGCGGAAGGTGCGCAGGTTCAGCCAGATCAGCAGACCGGAGTACAGGAACATCACGCCGGCGTTCAGCGACGCGGAGAGCACCAGGAGCGTGAGCGGGCTCGACAGCCCCAGGCCCAGCACCGCGACCCCGAAGGCGATGAAGGCCCAGAGGAACAGGAAGTAGAGCCGCCCGATCGTGAAGCGCGCGCTGTCGCGCAGGAACGAGACGCGGGCCAGGTCGGCGACCACGCGCGAGACGGCGTCGAGAAGCGCGAACTCCGTCGAGAGCAGCACGAAGATCGAGGCCCAGAGAAATGCGAGCCGCGCGGCGCCGCCGAAGCGCAGCCGGAGCGCGTCGGCCTGATCGCGCAGGAAGCCGAAGTCCGGCGAGAGCGGCGCGTCCGGCGCGAGCAGCGTATGGGTCAGCAGACAGAAGAGCGCAAGCGATCCCACGCAGAGCAGCTGGAAGGTGACCAGATGCTCCAGGTTCGCGCGACGCCACCAGACCCGCCAGCGCGCCAGGTTCTCGGCGCTGCCGGCGAAGCGCAGGCCAATCTCGCTCTGCGCCTCTTCGCGTCCCGAGAACGGGCTGGTGATCCGGCCGATGTAGGCGCCCATTCCGTAGCCCTTGTCGCGGATGTAGTTCGACTGCGCCAGGTTCACCGAGCCTCCCGCGCCCGCGAACGCGAGCGCGCCGAGGAAGAGCGGCAGCTCCACGCCGTCCGGGATCCGGCCGATCTGCAGCGCGCCGCCGAGAAGCGCGCCGACGTCCGCCGCGCGGATCAGCAGCACCGCGAGCACGAGCAGGAGCGCGAAGATTCCCAGCACGAGCACCGTCTGGACCGCCTCGACGGTGCGGTACACGACGGGGCCTAGCGTCAGCAGGACCCCGCAGGCGATCAGGCCCGCGATCGCGTACGCGGTCGGGCTGCCGCCGATCTGCCAGGCGAGCAGCTCGCCCGCGCCCGTCGCCCAGCCCGGCCAGATCCACGGCACGGTTCCGCAGACCAGGAAGATCGGGCCGAGCGGCCGCGCGAGCCGGACGAAGCCGGTCACCGCGCTCTCGCCGGTCGCGAGCGTGTAGCGCTCGATCTCCATGTTCATGAAGTACTGCAGCGTGACGCCGATCCAGGCGCCCCAGAACAGCGCGAAGCCGTGCTCGGCCGTGAGCCGCGGCCAGAGCACGAGCTCGCCACTGCCGATCGAGAGCCCCGCCAGGATCACGCCCGGCCCGAGCATGCGCCGGAACGGGACGGGCGCCGGAAGATCACGCTCTTCGGTGTCGGGAAGCCGGCCGGACGGAGGGCGGACTACCTCCACCGGCGGTCGTCCTGGATCGCGTAGTAGGTGAACTCGCTGCCGTCCTTCGCGATGAATCGGAAGCTGAAGTAGCGGCCCGGCGTGCCCTCCTTGGGCGGATTCCTCTCGAGGTACCGCGAGATCAGCTTCGCGCCGTCGCTTCCCTCCCCGACGCCGTCGACGACGAGGCGGCTGTCGCCGCCGTCGAAGTCGAGCGCGCGCTCTGCGGCGGCGGGATCGTCGCCGCCCATCTCGCGAACCCGGAGCGAGCCGCGATGCGCGTGGTAGGTCAGCGATCCCGCCTTCACCATGCGACGGAAGTCCGCCACCCCGTAGTCCGGGCGATTTCGCGTGCGAAAGTGCAGATGCAGCACCCCTCGCCGGTCCGGCACGCGCCGCTCGATGCCCGAGTAGCAGTACTGCGCGCCTTCGACCTGGATTCCGTAGAAGGTCGCCTTGAGCGAGCTGCCGCCGGCCGCCTCCGGTGCTGACTTGAGCTCGATCGAATCGAAGAGCTCGACCTGACCGCCATCGGCTAGCTTGCAGGTGACCGGCGAGACGTAGCGTCCGGATACGAACGAGATCGCGAGGTCGTCCGCGTTCACGCGCGGGGGCGGCTGATACTCGCTCTGCGCGAGCGCCGCCCCTGGCAGCGCTGCGACGACGAGCGCGAGAAGAGTTGCGAGCCGCATCGCAGGCAGTGCTAGCCTGCCGCGTGCCCGGCTGCAACCAGATGCGGGGAGCGAGCATATGTCGACCGGGATGCTTGCGAAATGGCTTCTCGCCACCGGCCTGGCGGTGCAGACCTACGCGCTCCCCGCGCCGGGCGGGGAGGGCTGGCGAGCGCTCGCATTCCCGCGCATCGAGAGGCAGACCGTCTACGAGCCCGCGGAGATCGACGGCGGGCCGGTGCTGCGCGCGCAGGCGAGCTGCTCCGCCTCCGCGCTCCTGCACGCGGTGCCGGGGCTCGAGCTCGCGCGGACGCCGTGGCTGCACTGGCGCTGGCGCGTGGACCGGGACCTCGGGCCGCGCGAAGTCCGCGCGAAGACCGGCGACGATTTCGCGGCGCGCGTCTACGTGGCGTTCCGATTCGATCCCGAGCGCGCGTCGAGCTGGGAGCGCCTGAAGCGCGGTGCGCTCCGCCTAGTCTACGGTGCCGAGCTTCCCGGCAGCGCACTGAACTACGTCTGGACCGCGACCGAGCCCGCGGGCCGGTTCTGGTCGAGCCCGTATGCCCCGCAGTCGCGAATGGTCTCGCTCGGAGCGAAGCCTTCGGGCGAGTGGCACCCCGCGCGAGTGGACGTGCAGGCGGACTACCGGCGCGTGTTCGCCACCGAGCCGCCGCCGATCGAGTTCGTCGCGGTGATGTCGGATGCGGACGACACGTGCTCCGAGTCGCTGGCGTGGTTCGCGGATCTGCGCTTCGCTTCGCAGTGAAGAGCGGGGAGCCGGGATGAGCTTCGAGGACGCAATCGCTTCGCGCGGACTCGAGCCGCTCGCGCGCAGCGCCTCCCGCGTGCTGCAGCTGAACCTCACGCGCCGCTGCAACCTGGCCTGTCACCACTGTCACGTCGAGTCGTCGCCGCGACGCACGGAGGCGATGGATGCGTCCGTGATCGAGCGCGCGCTCGCGCTGCTCGAGCGCAGCCCGGGAATCGACAGCGTCGATCTGACCGGCGGCGCGCCCGAGCTCCACCCCGTGTTTCGCGAGCTCGTGCGCGCGGCTCGCGCGAGCGGGCGGCGCGTCATCGACCGGTGCAACCTCGTGATCCTCGACGAGCCCGGCCACGAGGACCTGGCCGGGTTCCTCGCGTCGAATCGCGTCGAGGTGGTGGCGTCGCTGCCGTGCTACGAGTCCGAAAACGTCGATCCGCAGCGGGGGCGGGGCGTCTTCGCGCGCAGCATCGCGGCGCTGCAGCGGCTGAATGCGCTCGGCTACGGAAGGCCGGGAAGCGGACTCGTGCTCGACCTGGTCCACAACCCGACCGGGGCGTTCCTGCCGTCCGCGCAGGCGGAGCTAGAGCGAAGCTACAAGCGCGAACTCGGGCAACGCCACGGGATCGAGTTCGACCGCCTGCTCACGCTCACGAACATGCCGATCCGCCGCTACGCGGAGTGGCTGGCGCGAAGGGGCGAGCTCGCGGCCTATCAGGCGCTGCTCGTGAACCACTTCAATCCCGCCGCGGTGCCCGGTCTGATGTGTCGCACGACGGTGTCGGTCGACTGGCGCGGCGAGCTCTTCGACTGCGACTTCAACCAGGCGCTCGACCTGCCGTGCGGCGGAAAGCGCCGGACGATCTTCGCGATCGGGTCTCTCGACGAGCTCGACGGCGAGCCGATCGCGACCGGCGAGCACTGCTTCGGCTGCACCGCGGGTGCGGGCTCGAGCTGCTACGGGGCGCTCGCGCCATGAGCCGTCCCGGAACCCTTCTGCCTCGCGACGAATGGAACCAGAAGCTGGTCGAGAGCGTGCACCCGCCGGGCTGGCGCAACCCCGAGCCCGCGTCCCGCTACGACCTGGTGGTGCTCGGCGCGGGAACCGCCGGGCTGGTGAGCGCGGCCGTGTCAGCGGGGCTCGGCGCGCGGGTCGCGCTCGTCGAGCGCCACCTGATGGGCGGCGACTGCCTGAACGTGGGCTGCGTGCCGTCGAAGACGCTGATCCGCTCCGCACGCGCCGCGGCCGACGTGCGCGATGCGAAGCGCTTCGGCGTTGCGGTTCCGGACGGAGTGGACGTCGATTTCGCGGCGGTGATGGAGCGCGTGCGCCGGGTGCGCGCGGAGATCGCGCCGCACGATTCCGCGCAGCGCTTCGCGTCGCTCGGGGTCGACGTCTTTCTCGGCGAGGGTCGCTTCGTCGAGCCGCAGGCGCTCGAGGTCGCGGGCGCGGTTCTGCGCTTCAAGCGCGCCGTCGTGGCGACGGGCGCTCGAGCCGCGGCGCTGCCGATCCCCGGCCTGGTCGAAGCGGGATTCCTGACCAACGAGAGCGTGTTCGAGCTCGAGCAGCGCCCGTCGCGGCTCGCGGTGATCGGAGCGGGACCGATCGGCTGCGAACTCGCGCAGTGCTTCGCGCGCCTCGGCGTTCGGGTGACGCTCCTCGAGGTCGCGCCGCAGATCCTGATCCGCGAGGACCCCGACGCCGCCGCGATCGTGCAGGACGCGCTGGCTCGCGACGGCGTCGAGCTGCTTTTGGGCGCGAAGCTGGAGCGCGTGGGGCGCAACGGCGCGGCGAAGACGCTGCACGTCTCGGTGGCGGGAGCTTCGCGTGAGCTCGAGGTCGACGAGATCCTGCTCGGGATCGGCCGCGCGCCGAACGTCGAGGGCATCGGCCTCGAGGCCGCGGGCGTCGCCTTCGACGGCGCGCGCGGGGTCCACGTGGACGATCACCTGCGCACGACCAACCGCCGCATCTTCGCCGCGGGCGACGTCTGCATGTCGGCGAAGTTCACGCACGCCGCCGACGCGGCCGCCAAGCTCGTGGTGCGAAATGCGTTCTTCTTCGGCCGCGGCCGGGTGTCCGCGCTGCGCGTTCCGTGGTGCACCTACACCGATCCCGAGGTGGCGCACGTCGGCTGGTACCCGCGCGACGCCGAGGCGAACGGGGTCGCGATCGACTCGTACGTCACGCCACTGCGCGCGAACGATCGCTCGCGCGCCGAGGGCGAGGAGCACGGCTTCGTGAAGATCCACGTGAAGAAGGGCACGGATCGCGTCGTCGGCGCGACGATCGTGGCCCGCCACGCGGGCGAGCTGATCGCCACGATCGCGCTCGGATTGTCGGCCGGGCACGGGCTCGGACGGCTCGTCGACCTGATCCTGCCGTACCCGACGCAGGCAGAGGCGATCAAGGCCGCGTCGGGCGCGTACACGCGCACGCGCCTGACCCCCAGGGTCGCGCGCCTGCTCGGACTGCTGATCCGGATCGCCCGCTAGCGCCGCAGCTCGAAGACCTTGATCAGGTTGTAGACGTGCGATCGCGCGAGCTGGAGCCGTCGCGCCACCTCGCTCACGTTCCAGTCCGCGGCGTCGAGCTCGCGCGTCAGGAGCTCGCGCTGGAATTGGCGCGTCGCCTCGCGGAACGAGGGTGGACGATCGCAGCCCCGCTCCAGGGTTACCGACCCTCGCGGCAGGCCAGCTTGCGGTGGGAAGGGAAGGTCACCACCCGATAGCTGCCGCGAGGGCCGGCTCCCCCGCCCACTCATGGGCGAAGCCTTTCCCGTGAGATGCCTGCGCCGATCTCAGGGTGCGTGCAGCGGCCAGCACATTCCGATGTCGCTCCTCGGCCCGATCCGCTCGTTGTCACGCGAATGTGGTGAGCAGGTTGCGTGCCAGCCGCGAGACGCGCGCTGAGCGTCGGGCAGGCGACCGAGTGTCCAGCGTTCTGGTCGCAGCCAACGGCTTCGCTCCAGGATTCTGGACGGACGCCGCCGGGCCGCTCGGCTCAGACCGTGCGTGCGGCCAGGATCGCGTGGACCAGGGCTTCGGGGATCGGCTCGGCGGGCTCCTCGGCGACGAGCGCGCCGAGCGCGAGGGTCTTGCGGTAGCTCTCCAGGTAGACCACGCACTGCGGACACAGGCTCAGGTGCCCTTCGAAGATCCGCTGCTGCTTGTCCGGAAGCTCGCCCGCCAGATAGTCGTGCAGGAACCCGGTGCACTCCTCGCAGTTCACGGCGCTCCTCGTTCTCGCATGTGCGGGTCGAGCAGGCCCCGCAGCGCCAGACGCGCGCGGTGCAGGCGGATCTTCGCGGCGTTCGGCGTCACGCCGAGGAGCTCCGCGGTCTCCTTGGTGTCGAGACCCTCGATGTCGCGCAGCAGCAGCACGGTCCGGTAGTCGGTCGGCAGCCGGTCGATCAGTCCCCGGACCATCTCGCGCGTCTCACGGCGCTCGAGCGCACCGAGCGGCTCGGGGCTCCTCCACTCGCGCGGCTCGTCGAGGTACTGGCCATCCTCGACGAACCGGGGCAGGAGGTCGTCGATCGACATTTCGGGCCGGCGCGCGCGGCTGCGCAGGCGCATCAGCGCGGCGTTCACGACGATCCGGTGCAGCCAGGTCGAGAGCCTTGCGCCGCCCTCGAAGTTGCCGATCGCGCGGAAGGCGGAGATGAACGCCTCCTGCACCGCGTCGGCCGCGTCGTCGTCGCTGCGCAGCAGCCGCCGCGCCACGGCCAGCATTCGCGGCCCCTGGGCCCGGACCAGCTCCGAGAACGCCGAATGGTCGCTCGCTTGCAGGCGAGCGACCAGGGCGGTCTCTCCGTAGTCCGGGTACGCGCCTTCGTGCTCGGCCACTCGGAGACCGTACCACAGCTCTCCGGCGGCTTGAAACACGCGGCGGCCAGGGCGAGACTCGGCCGCCGATGCGACGCTGGCTGCTGCTCGGGCTGTCTCTGCTCGCCTGCTCGGACTCCGGGCCACCGCCGTACGGCATCGCCGGCGCGCCGGAGCAGCGCTTTCGCTTCGAGGCGGAAGAGAGCTTCGACATCGACGGCACGAAGGTCCGGAGCGTGCGCTTCGCCGACCTGACCCTGCGCGCGAAGCCCGAGACGAGCGGCGAGACCGAGGTCGAGCTCTACATCGACCGCTACTCCTCGCGCACCGAGGGCATGCCCGATGGCGCAAGCGAGCTCTCGCTCTCCGAGAAGGGCTACTGGGTGCAGACCGCGAAGACCGGGCGCGTGGGCTTCGGGCCGGACGAGAAGACGCTCGGCGGAGACACACCGCTCGAGATCCGCGCCCGCCCGGCGGCGTCGGCGGATCTCGACACGAACGGGGAGATCCTGGCGCCGCTCTGGCAGAGCCCGCACCCGATCCTGTTCGACATCGCGCTGCTCGACTGGCTGCTCGTGGCGTTGCCCACGCGCGCCCCCGAGGGCAGCCGCGCCTGGGTCGCGCGGCGGACCGTGCCGCAGACCGGGCGCTTCAACCTGGGCGTCGAGCTGCCTCTGCGCTGGGAGGTCGCGCCCGACGCGCCGGGGCTCGTGCGAGCGAGTGGCTCGGTGACGCGCGGGTCGCTCCGTGTCGCCGATGGGCTGGAAGGAAAGCTCGCGCTCGACGCGCGCGGCGAAGCCGAGCTGCTTCCCGACGGGCGCGTGAAGATCGCGACGTTCGAGCTTCGCCTCGATCTGCAGTCGGAGGACGGCACGCACGTCGCGTCCATCCACCGCGTGCTGGTTCGCTGCGCGAGCTGCGAGGATCCGATCAACTCACCCGCGCGAAGCTCCGATAGCGCGGGAGACCGTGAAGGAATTCCGAAGCAAGGACACGTGGACGATCTTCCGGATCATGGCGGAGTTCGTCGAGGGGTTTGAGACGCTCGGCCCGATCTGGCCGGCCGTGTCGGTCTTCGGTGGCGCGCGCGCTCCGGTCGACAGCGAGACCTACCGCCTGGGCCGCGAGATCGGCCGCAGCCTCGGCCGCGAGGGCTTTGCGGTGATCACCGGCGGCGGGCCCGGCGCGATGGAGGCGGCCAACCGCGGCGCCCACGAGGTCGAGGCACCGTCGATCGGCCTGAACATCAAGCTGCCCTTCGAGCAGCACGACAACGGCTACGCCGATACCGCGATCCACTTCGACTACTTCTTCGTGCGCAAGGTCATGTTCGTGAAGTACGCCTGCGCATTCGTCATGCTGCCCGGCGGCTTCGGCACGCTCGACGAGATGTTCGAGTGCCTGACGCTGAAGCAGACCGGAAAGTGCCGCGACATTCCGGTCATCCTGGTCGGCAGCGACTACTGGTCGGGCCTGATCGGATGGCTCGAGACCCGCGTGCTCGAGATGGGAATGATCGCGAAGAAGGACCTGAAGCTCTTCTCGCTGGTCGACACCAGCGAGGAGGCCTGTCGGCTGGTGAAAGAGGGCTGGGAGCGGATGCGGCAGGAGAGCCCGGAGGGCGCCTAGCCGGCCCGCCTGACTAGATCCGCCGGTACTCGCGGCCGCAGCTGCGGCACTGCGCTCGCGCGCCGTGCGAGGAGAGCAGCGAGCCGCAGCCGCACAGGCCTTCGAGCAGCCGCGCGCGCGCCTCGAGCTCGCCCCAGACGTCGTCACCGCTCTCGATGCGGTAGTGCTCGCCCTCGCGGACCACGACGGCCCCGGCGACCAGCATGCGCTCGATCTCGAGCTCCACCTCGGCCTCCTGCTGGAGGGTCTCGGAGACGATCTCTCTCGCGCGGCGGGACAGCCAGTGGAAGTTCACGGCCCCGGGCTGAGCAAGCGCCGTGCCCGCCCCCGGGGCGCGGATCAGGGGCGGGGAGGGGGGGCGATCTGCCCAGGGGGCAGGACAGGCGTCCAAACTGGGCAACGGAGTTCCCCTGCCGGGTTCGCGCGCTACTCGCGCCGGAAGATCAGGCGGGTCTGGCCGATCTCGATCTCGTCCCCGTGGTCGAGCTCGGTCGAGCGGACGCGCTTGCCGTTCACCTTGATACCGTTGGTGCTCTGAAGGTCTTCGAGCAGGTAGGTTCCGCCGTCCGCCAGAACCACCGAGTGCTCGCGGCTGATGCTCTCGTCGGCCAGCTGCAGGCCGCACGTCGGCGCGCGCCCGATCAGGGTCTCGGCCGAGACGATCTCGAAAACCACGTCGGGCTTTCCCGCCGCGCGCACGATCAGCGCTGCCTTCGCCATCGCAGCGGAAATCGGCAGCGCGCCGGACCCGCTTGAGGCGATGCAGCGCTAGAGCCGGCGGTGTCGAAGCGAGGGCAGCCGCCGGCGCACGTCCTCGAGCCGCCCGAAATCGAGCTCGGCGAGCGCGACGCCTTCGCCGTCGGGCGCCGTGCAGAGCACCGTGCCCCAGGGATCGACGATCTGCGCGCGGCCGTACGATCGGCGGGTGGGGCCGTGCTCGCCCCACTGCGCCGCGGCAATCACGAAACACTGGCTCTCGATCGCGCGCGCGCGCAGCAGGACCTCCCAGTGGTCGCGGCCGGTGGGAACCGTGAAGGCCGCGGGCACGAGCAGCACGGTCGCGCCTCGGTCGACCAGCGCGCGGTAGAGCTCCGGGAAGCGCACGTCGTAGCAGACCGAGAGGCCGAGCGTGCAGTCCGCGAGCTTCGCGACCACGACCTCGCTTCCGGGCGCGACGCTCTCCGACTCGCGGTGCACCGCGCCCGGCAGATCGACGTCGAAGAGGTGGATCTTGCGGTAGCGCGCGAGAATCTCGCCGCCGCGATCGATCACGATCGAGGTGTTGAAGACCCGCGAATCGCCGTCGATCCGCTCCGGGAACGTGCCGCCGGCGAGCACGATCCGGTGCTCCGCCGCGCGCTCGCGCAGGAAGCGCACGATCTCGCCGCCGGGAACGTCCTGCGCGTGGGGGTTTCGGCCTGGCCCCGTGGCTTCGCGCATCAGCGCGAAGTTCTCGGGCAGGGCGACGATCTCCGCGCCGCGGCGCGCGGCCGCCTCGATCAGCTCCGCGGCGCACGACAGGTTTCGCGCGACCTCGGAGCCCGACGTCATCTGCACGACGGCTGCGATCATCGCCCGGAGCATAGCGCGGCGCGCTTGCGCACGACGCGCGGACTAGCGGAACTCGTCCGGATCGATGCCGTTGCGGCGCAGCACGTCGTAGAAGTCCTTGCGGTCCTTCTTGGCGATGCGCGCGGCCCGGCTGATGTTGCCGCCGCAGAGGCGCAGCACGCGCCCGACGTAGTCGCGCTCGAAGGCGCGTTTCGCGTCGCGGAACGACGGCACCTCGTCACTCGCCTCGGATCCCAGCTGCAGGTCGTCCGCGTCGATCTCTTCGCCGCGCGCCATTCGCAGCGCCGCGCGGACCCGCTCCAGCAGCTCGCGCTCGTTTCCCGGCCAGCCGTAGTCCTGCATCCGCTGCTGCGCCTCGCGCGTGAAGCCACGCGCGCTAGCCGGCCGGCCGAGCTCGCGTTCGATCTCCTCGCTCGCCTGCGTTAGCGCCCGCGACGCGAGCGGCAGCACGTCCTCGCGCCGGTCGCGAAGCGCGGGGATGCGGATCTCGAGCAGGCGCAGCCGCTCTCCGAGGTCCGGATCGAGCTTTCCGCTCTGCACCAGCGAGTCGAGGCTCTCGATGCTCGATCCGATCACCCGGCAGTCGAGCGGGGTGGTCGCGCTCGCGCCGACGCGGCGAATCTGACCCTCGCCGAGCGCGACCCCGAGCACGCGCTGCAGATCCCTCGGGATGGCCTCGATGCGGTCGATCAGGACCGTTCCGCCCGCATTCCTGGCGAAGGCGCCGACCGACTCCGTGGGCAACGAGGGCAGCGCGCCGCGCTCGCAGCCGAGCAACTCGCGAGCGAGAAGTGTCTCGGGGACGAGTGAGGCGTCGAGCGCGAAGAAATCGCCAGTGGTCCAGTCACTGGCCTGATGGACCAGCCGCGCGATCAGCTCCTTCTCCGCGCCGTCTTCAGCCGACACGAAGACGTGGAATCGGCCGCGGCCGGCGACGGAGATCTGCTCGATCGCGCGCTGGATCGCGCGGCTCGATCCGACCAGGCGGTCGCCGCGGCGTCGCGTGGCGCCCGAGGATCCCTTGGGCAGAGGACTCGCTCCTCCGATCTGTGCCCTGGGTTCCGCAGACGGAGCCAAGCCTGACATATCAACCCCCCTCGATCCGCAAGAGGTTCTCCAAGGTCGGCCGACTGTCAAGGAATTTCTCACTTGCCGCGAACGCGCCGAGCGGCGCAGAGCGCGCGTGATACTTTCCCGAAGGTGGGGAAAGTCCGCGTACTTCCATCCGAGCTCGTCAATCAGATCGCCGCCGGCGAAGTCGTCGAGCGCCCGGCTTCGGTGGTGAAGGAGCTGGTCGAGAACGCCCTGGACGCGCACGCGACACAGATCCGCGTCGCGATCCGGGAAGGCGGAATGGCCGCGATCTCGGTCAGCGACGACGGCACCGGGATGGGTCCGGAGGACGCCCGGCTGGCCTTCGAGCGGCACGCCACGAGCAAGCTGGAGAGCGCCGAAGACCTGGCCCGCGTGAGCTCGCTGGGCTTCCGGGGCGAGGCCCTGCCGAGCATCGCCTCGGTCGCGGCGGTGCGAATGCGCACGCGGCAGCGCGAGGACGCGATCGGCACCGAGCTCGAGGGCTTCGGGGCGGGCATCGAGCGATCCGCGCCGGTCGCCTGCGCGGAGGGCACCACGATCGAGGTCCTGGAGCTCTTCGGGCGGGTGCCCGCCCGCCGCAAGTTCCTGAAGAGCGCGGTCACCGAAGCGTCCCACGTCGTGCGCTGGCTGGAGCGGATCGCGCTCGCGCGTCCGGACGTTCGCTTCGAGCTCGAGCGCGACGGACGCCGAGCGCTGCTCTGGCTGCCGACCCGAGACGCGCGCGAGCGGGTGCTGGCGGTGCTGCCGCCCGGGGCGGGCGAGGATCTGCGGCCGGTCGGGGGCGAGACGCCGACGTTGCGCGTGACGGGCTTCGCGAGCCCGACGCACGTGCTCCGCAGCGGCCCGTCGGACCTGCACGTCTACGTGAACGGACGACCGGTGCGCGACCGGCTGCTGCAGTTCGCGGTGCGCGACGCGTACCGCGACGCGCTTCCGCCGGGACGCTACCCGGTCGTCGTGCTCTTCCTTCAGGTCGACCCGGGTGAGGTGGACGTGAACGTGCACCCGGCGAAGTGGGAGGTGCGCTTCCGCGATCCGGCCGCGGTCACCGCTCTGCTGCGCCGAGCGATCGGGGCGGCGGTGCGCGTCGGAACCTCGGCCGCACTCGAGTACCGGCTCGCGCCCCTCGCGCAGGGCGGGGGCGGGGCCGTGGCCGCCGGCGACTTCGACCTCTCCGCGGGCCTCTTCGCCCCTACACCACCTGGGGTCGCCGAGAGCGCGGACAGCCGCCCGACGGCAGCATCGCCCGGGCTCTCGTTCGCGCGGCTGCGCTACGTCGGCCAGGCGCTAGGGCTGTATCTGGTGCTGGAAGGCGAGTCCGGCCTCGTGTTGATCGACCAGCACGCCGCTCACGAGCGCGTGCTGTTCGAGCGCCTGCGGCGCGCCGTGCTCGAGGACAAGCTGGAACGCCAGCCGCTTCTGGTTCCGCTGGAGCTCGAGCTGTCGCGCGCGGACGCGGAGATACTCGACGCGAACGCCGAGCTTCTCGCACGCGCCGGAATCGAGCTCGAGACGGGCGCGGCCACTCTGCGCGGAACCGTGCGCGCGAGCCTGCGCTCGCTGCCCGCGCTCCTCGCCGGGCGGCGGGGAGCGAGTTGGCCGGAAATGCTCGCCGAGACCGCGCGCGCGCTCGCCGAGCCCGGACCCCGCGAGTCGCGCGACGGGCTCGAGCGCGCGCTGCACGAGCTCCTGGCCAGCTCGGCGTGCCACGCGGCGGTGCGAAAGGGCGATCGGCTCGACCCGCGCGAGGCCGGCGCGCTCCTCGAAGCCCTCGACGACACGCTCTGGTTCCCGAACTGCCCGCACGGCCGGCCGATCCTGGCGACGCTCGACCGAGCCGAGCTCGAGCGCCGCTTCCTGCGACGCTAGTGGCGGCGGATCGCCCGCGCGTGATCGCGATCGTCGGCCCGACCGGGACAGGCAAGACGGAGCTCGCCTGCGCCGTGGCGCGTCGGTCCGGCGCCGAGGTGGTGAGCGCGGACTCGATGCAGGTCTACCGCGGCATGGACATCGGCACCGCAAAGCCGAGCGCGGCGGTTCGCGCCGAGGTTCCCCATCACGGCCTCGACCTGGTGGATCCCGACGAGCCGATGTCCGCGGGCCGCTGGGCCGAGCTCGCGCGCAGGGCCGCGTTCGAGATCGCCGCGCGCGGACGCCCGGTCCTGCTCGTCGGTGGCACCGGGCTCTACGCGCGGGCGTTCGCGGGCGGGCTGATCGCGGGCCTCGGATCGGACGCGGCGCTCCGAGCCGAGCTCGAGACCCGATCGAGCGAGGATCTGCGCGCCGAGCTCGAGCGCGTGGACCCCGCGGCCGCAGCGCGGATCGGCCGAGCCGACCGCGTGCGCACGGTTCGCGCGCTCGAGGCGCATCGGCTCGCGCGAAGTCCGATTTCGGCCGAGCAGGCGCGTCACGCGTTCGGCGATCGGCCGTTCGAGGTCGTCTGGCTGGGTCTGGCGATGGATCGCGATCGGCTCGCGAGCCGCCTGCGAGCGCGAACCGAGGCGATCTTCGCGGCCGGGCTCGTCGAGGAGCTCGCTTCGCTCCTGGCGGCGGGGTTCGCGCCCGGCCTGCGCCCGCTTCGCGCCATTGGCTATCGCGAGGCCGGAGATCTGCTCGCGGGCCGCCTCTCGCGCGCCGACGCGATCGAGCGCGCCTTCATCGCGACGCGGCGCTACGCGAAGCGACAGCGCACCTGGTTCCGCGCCGAGCCAGAGCTCGAGTGGATCGATGCGGAAGCGCGCGAGCCCGCGATCGAGCGCGTGCTCCGGGCGATCAGCCGTCGTTGATCGTGTTGTACGAGATGCCGATCTTGACCGGGCAGGGGCCGTACTGCTCGGCGTAGAGCGCCCAAGCGTCCTCGGCGGAGCGGTAGAGCGCCGGCTGGGAGCCCTCGCGGAAGAGCGTGACAAGTCCGGGAATGAACTCGAAGACCGCCGAGATCTCGCGGAAGATCGCGCCGCCGACCTGCACGCCGTTCAGGAAGATGAAGCCCGGAACGGCGCCCGCGACCTTGAGCGCGAGCTCGTCGTCGATCTCGGTCAGGCCGTAGTACATGTCCTTGCCGATGATGACGGGCGCGAGCAGGGCATCGAACGGCGCGAGAACCAGATTCGCCCCCGCGCGGCAGAGCTGGCTCGCATCGGCCTTCGCGTCTCCGGGCGCTCCCGAGAGCGCGGCCATCAGCGCGAGCGCCAGGAACGCGGTTCGAACGGACAGAGATCCCGCTGCATGCACCATCGAACCGACCCTCCCGGAGCAAGCGAACCGTGCGAGCCTCGCCCAAAACCGCAAGCTGTGTCAACCAGTGACCGCACTGGAACGTTCTGGAGTGGCGCGCAGATGAGCAAAAGTGGCAGAGAGGGCCCGCCGCTGGTCGCCATCGTCGGTCGCGCAAACGTCGGAAAGTCGACGTTGTTCAACCGGCTCCTGCGCGAGAGCCGCTCGTTGGTCGAGGACCGCCCCGGGGTGACGCGCGATCGCGTCGCCTCGCTCTCGCTGATCGAGGGCCGCGAGGTCCTGCTCGTGGACACGGGCGGCCTGGACCCGGAGGCCGAGCTGGGAATTCCGGCCGCGATCCGGCGCCAGGTGGACCTGGTCGTGGCGGACGCGGCGGTGATCGTCTTCGTCGTCGACGCGCGCGACGGAGTGCTGCCCGGCGACCAGCAGATCGCAGAGCTCCTGCGGCGCGCCGGCCCCCAGGTCGTGGTCGTCGCGAACAAGGCCGACAACCCCAAGCTCGAGGCGGCGAGCGCGGAGTTCCACCGGCTCGGCTTCCCGGAGATCATTCCGACCTCGGCCGCGCACGCGCGCGGCCTCGTCGACCTCGAGATCGCGATCGCCGAGCGCCTTCCCGCGTCCAGCGAGCCCGTGGCGACCGAGCGACGGGCGGGTCCGCCTCGGCTCGCGATCGTGGGCCGACCGAACGTCGGCAAGTCGTCGCTCCTGAACGCGCTGCTCGGAGAGGAGCGCAACATCGTCGCCGACGAGCCAGGAACCACGCGCGACTCGACCGACTCCTTCCTGCGCGTCGACGAGCGCGAGGTCGTGCTCGTCGACACCGCGGGTATGCGCAAGCCGGGCCGCCGCTCCGACCGGCTCGAGCGCGGCAGCGCGCTGATGGCGCTGCGCACGATCGAGCGCGCCGACGTGGGCTTGCTCGTGCTCGACGCGGAGACGGGCGTGGCCGAGCAGGACGCGAAGATCGCGCGCCTCGCGCTCGACCGCGGCCGGCCGCTCGTGCTGGTGCTGAACAAGTGGGACACGATCGAGAACGGTCACCGCGGCGCCGAGGTCGAACGCCAGCTGGAGCGGAGGCTCGGCTTCGTGCCCGAGCCCGTGATCGTGCGCACCAGCGCGATCACCGGCAGAGGACTCGCCCGGCTTCTGCCCGAGGCGCTTCGTCTGTACGACGACCTCGACGTCGAAGTGCCGACCGCCGAGCTCAACCGCGCGCTCGAAGAGGCGACCAGCCGCAACGTTCCGCCGCTCCGAGGCAAGCGCCGCGCGCGCTTCTTCTACGCGACGCAGGTGGCCAAGCGCCCGCTCACGCTGCTCGTGTTCATGAACGATCCGACCCTGATCGCGCCGAACTACCACCGCTATCTGGAGGGCTTCTTCCGCAAGCGATTCGGCGTGCGCTCATCGCCGGTGCGCCTGATGCTGCGAGGGCGCGCGGAGCGGAGCGAGGAGGCCGCCGACACGAAGGACGGGCCCGCGGCGAAAACCCGCTAAGATCCCGCGCCGGTCGGGGGGAGGCACGAGCGTATGGCGCAGCAGCAACACGGCGACACGGAGTCCCGGCTCGAAGGCTTCGAGGCTCGGATCCAGGCGGGCTTCGAGTGGGCCAACGCGCACGGGCGCGAGATCGTGATCGGGATCGTCGTATTCCTGCTCGCCGGCGGCGTGCTCGCTGGCATCTGGGAATGGCAGAGCCGCAGCCGAACGGCCGCCCTCACGGACCTCGCCGCGATCGAGGCGCGCTTCGCTCGCGCGATGGGGTCGACGACCGACGAGCCCTTCATCAGCGAGCCGGCGAACGCGGAGCAGGCGAAGAAGGCGCGCGAGGCGGCGTTGGCCGAGCTCGAGGCGTTCATCGCCGCGCACGGGTCGAGCGACATCGCGCGGATCGCGGATCTGCGCGCTGCCGAGCTCGAAGTGGGCCTCGCCAACCTGGCGGCCGCCGACCGCCGACTCGAGGCTTTGGTGGCAGCGTTCGATCCGGACGACGCGCGTCGCGGGGTCGCGCTGCGGCTGCGCGGCTACGTCCTGGATCAGAGCGGCAATCCGCTCGCGGCCGCAGAGGCCTACGAAGCGGGCGCCCGGATCGAGGCGTACCGCGCGCGCGTTCTGCTCTGGATCGCCGCTGGCGAGGCGTTTGCCCGCGCCGGCGCTCCAGCCCGCGCGGTCGGCGCCTATCAGCAGGCGCTCTCGGCTTCGCCCGAGGTCGCGGAGGAGCAAGGCATCGTGGCGCGCATCGCG
>Ga0194120_10001985_pt1 | contig 35989 bp, 33 predicted proteins | sample TA2MahCa65mmetaG_FD_148642 | JGI IMG/M metagenome (GOLD analysis project Ga0194120, IMG submission 148642) | Freshwater microbial communities from Lake Tanganyika, Tanzania - TA2015019 Mahale Deep Cast 65m | ecosystem: Environmental > Aquatic > Freshwater > Lake | place: Tanzania: Lake...
CAAACCGGGTCACAAACACCTCCCATAGCACCGTCGTCCGCCGCATCCCGACCTCCTGGAACAGGCCGAGAACTTGGCGGACAACTCACGCGCTACAAAAGGCGGACAACTGATGCGCTACTAACACAGCTACGAACTGGTGGCTTGCCGTCCGGCCCGCATTAGGGCTAGGATGGTTTTCCTCACGCGCAGCAGAACGCTGCAACCCGACCTCCCGAGCGTCAGAATGCGCGCAATCGGCGAGCGAGCTTCGGGAGCGAGAGAACGATGGCGAACTCAATCAACACCAATCCTGGGGCCCAGGTCGGCCTCCAGAATCTCAACTCCATCAACCGGCGTCAGGACGTCACGCAGAACCGGGTCTCCACCGGGCTGCGCGTCAATTCCGCCGTCGTTGATGCGGCCAGCTTCTCGATCGCCAAGAACCTGAGCAGCGACATCGGCGCGCTTGCCGCCGTGTCCCAGGGCTTGGCCAACGCCCAAGGGGTGACGACGATCGCGAGCGCCGCGACCAACGCGGTGTCCGACCTGCTGGGCGACATCAATGCCAACATCATCGCCGCACAGAATCCCGGCAACACGAGCCAGCAGCAGCAGATCCTGCAGCAGGATTTCGCGGCGCAGATCGGCCAGCTCAACCAGATCATCTCGAGCGCGAGCTTCAACGGCACGAATCTGCTTTCGGCCGGATCAAACAATGTCGGCGTCATTTCGAATATCGACGGGTCGACGCTGACAATCCGCGGCAATGGTCAAGTCGGCAATGCCGTAGCCACGCTCGCCACGTCAGACATCTCCACGGTCAGCGGCGCCCAGGCGGCGCTGGGCACGCTCAACGCGGCCGCGGCCTCGGTCAACACCGCACTCGGCAACATCGGCGCCGACACGCGGGCCATCGGCTTCCAGGACCAGTTCATCACCAGGTTGTCCGATGCGCAGGAGACCGGCTTGGGTGCCATTCAGGATGCCGACCTGGCGCGCGACTCGGCCCGCCTGACGGCACAGCGCGTTCAGCAGCAGCTGAGCGTCTCGACGCTCAACATCGCCAACTCGCGGCCGGCCAGCATCGCACCGCTGTTCCGCTAGCTGCGATCTCAGGACTACAGCGAGCCGGCCGCCCGATGGGGCGGCCGTTTTCGTTTGCGCAGGCTCGGTTGCGGTTTGTCTCAGCTGCCGCGCGCTCGCGCCGCCCCCAACCGCAGATACAGCGCGAAGGCCGCAACAACGACCGCGAGATGGACGGCGAGGGCCCAGAAATAGCCATCGGGGTGGTAGCCGCCGCTTGCATTGCGCGGCCACAGATCGAGCGCGGCGCCGACCGCATACTGAACGGCAAAGGCGACCAGGAAGGTCAGCAGGTTGAGTGCCGTGTTGGTCCGCCCGGCGAGCTCGGGCCCGAAGCGCTCCGACGCGGCGGGGTAGCCCATGATGGCGATCTGCCCAAAGGCGCCGAACAGCAACCATGGCACCAGGCTGGTGCGCGTCGGCTCGAACAGCAGCGCCAGGTGCGACAGCAGGTAGAGTGTCACCAGCAGGTTCATGACGCCGAGTACGCCAATGCCGAAGCGACGTCGCGCCACGTCGGCCAGCACGCCGCCCAGCAGCGTGCCGCACACGAAGGCAAACGCCAGCAAAGTCAGGCGATCGGCGACGCCGTCGCGATCGTAGCCGAGCACGTCGCGCACCCATGGTCCCGCCCAGAGCGTCTGGAACGCCAGATAGCCGCCGCAGGACAATCCGACGAACGGCGCCACGCGCCAAAAGAAGCGGTCTCCGAAGATGACGCCGAGCCCCTTGACCTGAGCGCGCCAGGTCGAGGTCGGCGCGCGGTTCGCCTTCTCAGGCACGACGAAATAGATGACCGCCGCATTCACCAGGGTTGCGATCGCGAGCACGACGAAGGTCCAGCGCCAGCCGATCATGCCGACCAGCAGATCGGTCGGCTTGGCGGCCGCCACGGCGCCGAGACCGCCGCTCGCCATCACGCAGGCATTGGCGAGCGGCACGCGCGCCGTCGAGACCCACATGACGACCAGCTTGAACGACGACATCAGGCCGCCCGCGACGCCGAGGCCGATCAGCCCGCGCGCAATGGTCAGCGTGAGCTGATCGTTGCCGACGGCGAAAACGATGGCGCCGACCGCCGCGACGACGAACTGAGCCGCCTGCACGCGCCGCGGCCCGTAGCGGTCGAGCAGCACGCCGAGCGGTACCTGCCATGCGCCGTAGCCGAGGAAATAGGCCGCCGTCAGCAGGCCAAGGCCGGCGGCCGTGAGGCCGATGTCGGCGACGAGGTCCGGCTGCACCACGGCATTCACGGAGCGGAACAGGTAGGTCATGAAATAGCCCGCTGCGAACGGGGCGAGCACCATGAACGCGAGACGGGCGACGCCGATGTCGTCCTGCGCGCCGACTACTGGACCGCCCGCACGTTCAACCGGGCGATCGCCTGGGCGGGAACCGAGCCCTTCACCTTCCATGCCGGACCCGTCAGTGGCGAAGCGCGGCGCCGACGGCGCGATGAGCAAGGGTCGATCGGCCGGGGGCGGGTTGCGCTGCGCTGGGCACGGCGAAGATCTCCTGCGGCTCGCGCACGCCGCGCAGGGCCTGCGAACCGAGCGGGATCAGCGGTGTCGAGCACTCGCGCGCGAAATCGGCCGAGGCGAGCATGGTGCGGCCGAGCGGCTTGTTCAACGCCTCGATGCGCGCGACCAGATTAACCGCCGGCCCGATGACGGTGAAATCGAGCCGATCGGGTGCCCCGATGTTGCCGTAGAAGACATCGCCGATATGCAACGCCAAGCCGAAGCGCAGCGCGACTTCGCCACGCTCGCGCCGTTGAGCGTTGAGCTGGTTGAATGCCGCCTCGGCGTCATGGGCTGCCGCCAGGGCCGCCGCGCAGGCTGACGAGGCGCTCTTCGCCGTCATGTCGCAGACCCGACGCTCCGGCGCGAAGGATGGAATCGCCACGGCATTGGCCTCGGCATCGCCAGCAGAGATCGGAAAAATGGCAAGCAATCCATCACCCATGAATTTGAGCACTTCCCCGCCATGGCGCTGCACCGGACCGGCAATGGCCTCGAAGTAGCCGTCGAGCAGCTTGATCAGCGCATCGCGGTCGAGCGTGTCGCTCAGCCGGGTAAAGCCGCGCAGATCGGCGAGCCAGAGCACGGCGCGGATGCTGTCATGGTCGCCGCGCTTGACCTGTCCGGAGAGCACACGCCCGCCGGTCGCACGGCCGAGATAGGTGTCGAGCAAAGTTGCCGCCACGCGGCGCGTCTCCTGGACCTCGAGCACGAGGCTGAGCGCATCCTTGAGCGCATGAACGGCCGCAATGTCTTCATCGCTGAAGCCGTCGGGATCGTCGGTTGCCCAAGTCGAGCCGCACAGAGCCCCGTTTCCGAAGGAGAGCGGCATGATGAAGTAGTCGGTGAAACCCTGGTCTTTGAGCTCCTGCAGCACGGGGAATTCCAGATTTGCCGACGGGCCGGTCAAATGCCAGCGGCCGCCGCGCCCTTCTTCGAAGACGGCGCGCATCGGGCTGTTCAGGTAGGCGTCAGTGAACTGGATGCCGTGCTCACGGTCGATCTGCTGAGCGCAGCCGGCGTCGCGCTTCCAGACATAGGCCGTCGCCAGGACCTGGGGATGCAGCGTGCGCAGGTTGAGCGACAGCCGCGCGAGCGGCAGCCCGGCCTCGACGAGGCGCGCCGCCAGCTCGGTCACCATGACCGTCCCGTCGGTGATCCGGCGCCCTTCCGCCAGGAGCCAAAGGACGACGCCGTCGTACTTGGCCATCACAGATCTCGCAGAGCCGCAAGGAACGCCCGGATCTTGTCCGGGCTCTTGACGCCGGGCCGGTCCTCGACGCCCGAGGACACATCGACGGCACGCGCGCCGCTCGTCTTGACCGCCTCGACGACATTCTCAGGCGAGAGTCCGCCCGACAGCAGCCACGGCAAGGGCCAACGCTGCTCGGCCAGGAGCTGCCAATCAAAGACCAGGCCGTTGCCGCCCGGCATCAGCCCGGTGCGGTCCTTCGGCGGCTTGGCATCGAACAACAGACGGTCGGCGGCGCCGAGATAGCGGCCGGCCACAGCGACGTCGTCGGCGCCGGCAATCGAGATGGCCTTCATCGTGCGCGCGCCGAAACGACGCTTGATCGCCTCGACGCGTTCGGGTGTCTCCTTGCCGTGCAATTGCAGGACATCGGGGCGGAGTGCACCGACGATGGCGCCCAACATCGCATCGTCTCCATCGACGACGACCGCCACCTTGGTGACGCCGGACGGCACATGGCGCGCCAGCTCGGCCGCGCGCCCGGGACTGACCGCGCGCGGCGACGGCGGGTAGAAGTTGAAACCGATTTCCGCAGCACCGCCTGCGAGTGCCGCGTCTAGCGCGTTCTCGGCATTGACGCCGCAGATCTTGGCGCGGACCGTCATGGCTCACCGCGCGCCCATCTGCTCGGCCAGCTGGCCGGCCGCGATTTCCGCGAAGATTTCGACCGAGATGCGCTTGACCGCCTCGACCGGCTCGGCCGCCGCCGTGATCGGCCGGCCGATGACCAGGTAGTCAGCGCCATCGCGCACGGCTTGCGCCGGGGTCATGACACGCTTCTGATCGTCGGCGCCGCTCCATGCGGGGCGGATGCCCGGAACGACCAGCGTGAAGCCCGGTCCGCACGCGCCGCGCAGGCTTCTGATCTCGCGCGCCGAGCACACGACGCCATCGAGGCCGCAGCGCTGCGCCAGATCGGCGAGGCGCAGCACCTGCTCGCTCGCGGGGCCAAGCTGCCCGACTGCCGACAAATCCGCGTCGTCGAGGCTGGTCAGCACCGTGACGGCGATCAACATCGGGCGCGGCGCGCCGGCCCTGGCCGCCGCCTCGCCAGCTGCCTCCGCGGCGGCTTGCATCATGGCGGTCCCGCCCGAGGCGTGGATGTTGAGCATGAAGGGCCGGCAGCTCGTCACCGCAGCCCTGACCGCGCCTGCCACCGTATTTGGAATGTCATGGTACTTGAGATCGAGAAAGATCTTGGCGCCGCTTTCGGCCACCTCGGCCACGCCCCGCGGGCCATGCGCGTTGAAGAATTCGAGACCGAGCTTGACCCCGCCGAGGTGCGGCCCGAGCAGGCGCGCGAGCCTGACTGCATGGTCGAGATCGGTCGTGTCGAGGGCGCAGAAGATACGGCGGTCGGAGGCGGTCATTCTGTCGCTCTATATAGCAAGCCCGAGGCCCGAGTTACAGGAGGGCGGGCAGCCATTAGCCCTGCGCCGCCCGCAAGCCGCCTCATCGATTGACGAATTGCCGCCTGCCGGGCGACGCGGCATCATGCCCGTCATGGCGCGCTTGCCAGATGCCGATATCGACGCGTTCTTCGCTCGCCTTGCCGAGCGCAACCCGGCTCCGAAGGGCGAGCTCGAGCATCTCAACCCGTACACCCTGCTGGTCGCGGTCGTGCTCTCCGCTCAGGCGACCGATGCCAGCGTCAATAAAGCGACCGAGCCGCTATTCAAGGTGGCCGATACCCCGGCCAAGATGCTGAAGCTCGGCGAAGCGCGGCTCAAGCAGCACATCAAGACGATCGGCCTCTATAACGCCAAGGCAAAGAACATCATCGCGCTGTCGAAACTGCTCATCGAGCGGCACGGCGGCGAGGTGCCGCGCGGCCGCGCCGAGCTGGAAGCGCTGCCCGGCGTCGGGCGCAAGACCGCCAATGTTGTGCTCAATATCGCCTTCGGCGAGCCGACCATGGCGGTCGACACCCACGTCTTCCGCGTTGCCAATCGCACCGGCCTGGCGACGGGCAAGACGCCGCTCGCGGTCGAGCTCGCGCTCGAGCGGCGCGTGCCCACGACCTGGAAGCAGCACGCTCATCACTGGCTGATCCTGCACGGCCGTTATATCTGCAAGGCGCGCAAGCCGGATTGCGCGGGCTGCCCGGTCATGGAGATTTGCCGCTTCAAGGGCAAGGTCGCAGCCTAAGTCCGGCAATACCGGGACGCAGAATGGCCGCGCGACCGGCCGGTCAGGATCCCGGGAAGCTCGCCTTGCGCGCGCGGCCGAGCATGCCGTCGAAGCACGACGGCGGCGAGGGCTGCGCCATCTGGCGCGCGCGCAACTCGACGTGGTGGACCTTGGTGCCGCCGTCGGCACCCAAGGGTTCGGCATAAAGAAAGATATCGAGCACACAATCGGCGCCGCGGTACTGCCAGACCTCGGCCGGCGCGTCGCGGCGCACGAAGCCCGGTCGCCCGAGCAATTCGGCCACTTGCTTGCCGGTCAGACCGACCAGGGTCTTGGGATCAGCCCGGCGCGGCTCCTCGCGGGGCATTTGGGTGTCGGGCCGCACGACGAGCGAAGCCGTCTGAGCCCCGTCCGCGCCTGTGTTCGGCAGCGCAGTTGCCGGCGCGCTGGTCAGATCGGATTGACGGGGCGCCACGCAGGCGCTCAGCCCCGCGAGCAACACGGCGGCCGCCAAACCCCTCAACGATTCCCCCGGCATGGATTCATCCCCTGCTGCACGCCGGCGTTAGTCGCCGGTCGCCGCCTGTACTTCTGCCATCACCGCCGGCTTGGGCAGGATTTCGATGGATCCGCTGATCTCACCGCCCGGCTCGATCTGGATGCTGCCGTAGCGCAGCTTGCCTCGCACCCGGCCGGAGCGGCGCAGGATCAAGCGATCACGGACTGTCAGGTCGCCTTCGAACACGCCGCTGACATCGGCCTTCTCGATTTCGGCCGTGCCCTTGAACGTGCCGCTCTCGGCGATCTCGACGGCGACGCTGTTCTTGAGCGTCGCCTCGATGCGGCCTTCGACGATCAGCAGGTCGCAGGCCGTGATTTCGCCAGACAGATAGATGTCCTTGCCGACCAGCAGCTTCTTGCCCTCGACCTGAGATGACTTGGCCGGCTCGGGCCGGGGCGGCTCGGGCTTTGCCATCACCGGACGTGCAACCGGGGTGACCTCGGTCGGCCGCGCTGGCGCGACAGACGCGACAGCAGGCCGCGGTGCGGCCATGGGCTGCGCGCGTGATGGTTCTGGGTTGTCGCCGGCACCGCCCAAGAGCGGCGGTGTTGGTTGCCCCGTCGTCACTTCCGGGCCGTCCTTGCCAGCGCCCGTTTGTTTGCGGCCGAACATGTTCCACCCCTCGTTGGAACGTCGCTTACTCTTCTTTTAACCTATTTTATTGGGGAAAACCAATGTTTTATCGCTCCGTTCGCGAAGCATTTGAACGGATTTCAATCCATGAAACACGTGGACCATCAAAATCGTCGCCAGAATCGGCGCCAGCAGATTGAGCACGGGCACGGCCATGGCGAGCGCGATCACGACACCCGCATTCAGCAGCCGCCATCGCTCCATGCGTCGAACGCTCGCCGCCTGCTCGGGCGGGAGCCGGCGCAACGCGACAATTTCGTAGAAATTGCGTCCGAGCAGCCAGCCGTTGAGCACGAGATAGAGGACGAGGTTGAGCGCCGGCAAGGCGAGGTAGAACGGCAGCGCCAGCAGATTGAGTGCGATCGTCGTGACGGCGAAACGTAACCCGATTGCCACTCCTTCCAAGATGGAAGGATCGCGCGCCGGCGGCAGGGCCGCGTAATGACGCCGCTCGACCGCGTCGGCAACCGACTCGAGAAAGATGCCCGCGAAGGCAGCGACCAGGCCAGGATAGAAGAGCCAGACCATGATCAGCACGGCGGCGGCGCCCAGCACCTGGATCAGCCAATTGGCCGGGCCGTCGAGCCAGGCATAGCCGGTCGAAACCTGACCATCGAGCAGATAGGACAGGCCGAGCCAGGTCAGGACGAAGACGACAGCGGCCATGCCGACGCCGAACCAAATGACGCGGCGGATCGCGGGATCGTCGAGCTGACCAAATGACTTTGCGATGTGGGCGAGCAAGGGGCGCCGTGTTCCTGATGCGAAATGTCCCTGATTAGCGGGCCTGCTTGCTCGCCGCAAGCTTGATGCCTGGTTGAGAATTGTCCATTGCGGACAATTTCAGCCAGGCACCAGGATTGCCGCAAGTGTCGCCGTCGCTATACTCGATCGGGCAGCCGTGACGCACGGATTGCACCCTGCAATCGACGTGGAGCAGCGATGATGGCGGACGAACCGCTCGATGTGGTCGGAATCGGCAATGCGATTGTCGACGTGCTCGCCCATGCCGATGACGACTTCCTGACGCGGCATCGCCTGACCAAGGGCGCCATGACGCTGATCGATGCGGAGCGCGCCGAGCAGCTCTACAGCGTCATGGGCCCCGGCGTGGAATGCTCCGGCGGATCGGCCGGCAACACCATGGCGGGGATCGCCTCGCTCGGCGGACGCGGCGCCTATATCGGCAAGGTGCGCGACGATCAGCTGGGCCAGGTGTTCCGCCACGACATTCGCGCAGCAGGCGTCGCATTCGACACGCCGCCGGCGAGTTCGGGGCCGCCGACCGCGCGCTGCCTGATCCTCATCACACCCGACGCACAGCGCACGATGAACACCTATCTCGGCGCCTGCGTCGATCTCGGTCCCGAGGACATCGATCCGATGGTGATCGGCGGAGCCCAGGTGACCTATCTCGAGGGCTACCTGTGGGACCCGCCACGCGCCAAGGAAGCATTTCGCAAGGCGGCCGCGCTGGCGCATGCCGCCGGCCGCAAGGTGGCTCTCAGCCTGTCCGATCCGTTTTGCGTCGACCGCCATCGCCGGGAATTCCGCGACCTGGTCAAGAGCCACGTCGACATCCTCTTCGCCAACGAGGCCGAAATCCTTTCGCTCTACCAGGTCGACGATATCGATCATGCGGTCGCTGCCGTGCGCACCGAATGCGAGCTGACCGCGCTCACACGCAGCGGCAAGGGCTCCCTGGTTGTTCAGGCCGCGACGGTTGAGCCGGTGGCCGCAGAACCAATTGCGCGAGTCTTGGACACGACTGGTGCGGGCGATCTCTATGCCAGTGGCTTTCTCTACGGCTACACGCGCCGCCTGCCGGCCGCCCAATGCGGCCGGCTGGGCTCGATCGCCGCCGCCGAAGTCATTTCGCATTTTGGCGCGCGGCCGGCAACGCCGCTCAAGGACTTGCTTGCGCGCACGCCGGGCAATGCCCGAGCCGCATCGGGAGCGCCCATGTGAGCGCGCCGTCCGAGCGGCGGACCGGCTGGTTCGAGGCGCTGCGGATCTACGGCGATCCGCGGCTGGTCGCGATCTTCGTGATGGGATTCGCGAGCGGACTGCCGCTCGCCCTGACCGGCGCCACGCTTGGCATCTGGCTCAAGGATGCCGGAGTTTCGCTGTCGACGATCGGCTTCTTCGCGCTGGTCGGCATCGCCTACAATTTGAAGTTCGTGTGGTCGCCAATCATCGACCGCGCACCGCTGCCGGTGCTCGAGCGTCTGCTCGGCCGGCGGCGCAGCTGGGCGCTGACCATCCAGGTGGCGCTCGCCGTGGCGATTCTCGCCCTGGGGCACGCCGATCCGCGCGTCAGCCCTGAGATGACCGCGCTGTTCGCCGTGATCGTCGCCTTCTGTTCGGCGAGCCAGGACATCGTCATCGATGCCTACCGCGTCGAGCTGTTGGAGCCGAACGAGCAGGGGGCAGGCGCGGCCGCGACGCAACTCGGTTACCGCATCGGCATGCTCGCCTCGGGCGCCGGCGCCCTGTTCATCGCCGAGTTCTACGGCTGGACGGCCGCCTACACGGTCATGTCGAGCCTGGTCGGCATCGGCATGCTCGCGGTCCTGATGACGCGCGAACCGCGCGGCGTCGACGCAGGTCCGAAGGAACCGCGGGGCTCGACCAGCGCGGCCGCGCGCTTCGTCGCCTGGCTGACCTCGGCCGTGATCGAGCCGCTTGCCGACTTCGCGCGCCGGCCGGCTTGGCTCGCCGTGCTGCTTTTCGTGGTGCTCTACAAGTTCGGCGACGCGCTGGCCGGCGTGATGGCGGGACCGTTCTACATCGCCATGGGCTTCAGCAAGGCGGAGATCGCCAGCATCAGCAAGGTGTTCGGCGTGGGCGCCACCATGCTCGGCGTGTTCCTGGGCGGGCTGGTGGTCTACCGGCTCGGCGTGTTCCGCAGCCTGCTGGTGTGTGGTGTCCTCCAGATGCTGTCGAACCTCATGTTCGCGCTCCAAGCCCTGGTTGGCTACAACCTGGCCTTTCTGACAGCGACCATTGCCATCGAGAACATCACGGGCGGCATGGGCTCGGCCGCCTTCGTTGCCTACCTGTCGAGCCTGTGCAACGTCGCCTATACGGCGACCCAGTACGCGCTTTTGTCGTCGCTCGCCGCCATGGGACGCACCGTGCTGTCCTCCTGGGGCGGCATCCTGGCCGAACGGCTGGACTGGCTGCTGTTCTTCCTGATCACGACCGCGGCAGCCGTGCCGGGCCTGCTGCTGCTGATCTGGCTCGGGCGGGTGATCGGACAGTCGTCCGCGACCCCGGCGGTCCAATTGGCGGAGGACTGATGATGGCTGCATCGATCGCGTTACGGATCTCCGTCGTTCAGGGTGACATCACCAAGCAGGAGGTCGACGCAATCGTGAACGCCGCCAATGAGAGCCTGCTCGGCGGCGGCGGAGTCGATGGCGCCATCCATCGCGCAGCCGGTCCCGAGCTGCTGGCCGAATGCCGGGCGCTGGGCGGCTGTCCGACCGGCCAGGCCAAGATCACCCGCGGCTATCGGCTGCGCGCGCGACACGTCATCCACACCGTCGGACCGGTCTGGCATGGCGGCGGGCGCAACGAGGATGCCTTGCTCGCCTCGTGCTACCGACGCTCGCTCGAGATCGCGCGCGATCACGCTCTGGCCAGCATCGCCTTTCCGGCAATCTCGACCGGCGTGTTCGGCTACCCGCTCGCGCGCGCAACCGGCATCGCCATCGAGACGGTCTGGCAATTCCTCGCGGGCGAGCCATCGATCAGCCAGGTTAACTTCGTGTGCTTCGGCGCCGAGACGGAGACGCTCTACCGTCGCGAGCTTCAATCGCGCGCGTGAGGGCGTGGTGCCGGCATTGTTGCATCGAGTGGGACCATTCTCGCTTGACACCTTACCCCTCGATGCATAGATTGGCGCCCATGCCTCGCCCTGCAATGCATCTGAAGGCGGTCCGCCGCCCCTCCCCGGACTACACCAGCCGGGAATATTGGAATGGTCTCATCAAGATGAGCCTGTCCAAGTTCTTCATCCTCTGCGTGCTGAACGAGCGCGGCATGCACGGCTACGAAATCACGCGCGCCGTTGAGCGGACCACTGAAGGATGCTGCTCGCCATCGGAAGGCGCGCTCTACCCGGTGCTTCATGAGTTCGAGAGCGGTGGGTACGTCACCGCCCGCACCGAGAATGTCAACGGCCGCGAGCGGAAGATCTACGAACTGACCGCAAAGGGCCGCCAGGCCTTCGCCGTGGCGTCTTCGGCCTGGCTCGATGTCGCCGGGTGCCTCGGCGGCTCGTGCAAGCCCGCCAAGGGCAAACGCCAGAGCTGCTAAAAAATTTTCCCTCGATACCTTGATGATCGATGCATCGCCCTGCACAATGAGCGAACAGGAGACCGTCATGAGCGAGCAACTGCCTATCGCCATCATCGGCGCCGGCCCGGTCGGTTTGGCCGCCGCCGCACATTTGGTCGAGCGGGGTCAACGATTCCTCGGCATCGAGGCCGGACCCGGGGTCGGTCACGCGATCCGGCAGTGGAGCCATGTCCGCGTCTTCTCGCCCTGGTCATACAATGTCGATCAGGCGGCGCGCCGGCTGCTCGAGCGTACAGGCTGGAGGCATCCGGGCCCGGAGGCCTTGCCCACGGGCGGCGAATTGGTCAGCCAGTATCTCGAGCCGCTTGCGCTGCATCCCGCGCTGCGGCCGCACATCAGGCTGAATGCAAAGGTAACCGCCGTAGGCCGGCGCAACTATGACAAGGTGAAGACCGTGGGGCGTGACGACCAGTCGTTCGCGCTTCGTGTCGTCGTCGCCGATGGAAGCGAGGAGGAGTTGCTGGCGCGCGCGGTGATCGATGCCTCCGGAACGTGGTTCGCGCCGAACCCGCTGGGCAGCAGCGGTTATCACATACCCGGCGAACGCGCGGCCGCAGGCACCATCGCCTATGGCATTCCCGACGTGCTCGGCGCCGAACGGGCGCGCTATGCCGGAAAGACCAACCTCGTCGTCGGCAGTGGCCACTCCGCCATCAATGCCGTGCTGGATCTGGTCGAATTGTCGCGTGCCGTCCTCGGCACCAGGGTCATATGGGCGGTGCGGCGCACCGATGCGGCGACCTTGTATGGCGGGGAAGCGGCTGACGCGCTGGAGGCGCGGGGAGCGCTCGGCGCTCTCGCGCGCCAGGCCGTCGAAGCCGGCGACGTCGATCTCGTCACCGCATTCCGGGCCCAGACCGTACGCAGCCAGCCCGATGGCAAGCTGCAGCTTCAGGGCACCGTGCACGATTCCGAGACGACGCTTCTGGTCGATCGCATCGTCGTCGCCACCGGCTTCCGCCCGGATTTTTCTTTCCTGACGGAAGTGCGGCTCGGCCTCGATCCCTGGCTGGAGACCACGCCCAAGCTGTCTCCCATGATCGATCCCAACCTGCATAGCTGCGGCACGGTTCGCCCGCATGGTGCGGCCGAGCTGGCGCACCCGGAGACGAACTTCTTCATCGCCGGCATGAAGAGCTATGGCCGCGCGCCCACCTTCCTGCTGGCGACGGGGTACGAGCAGGTGCGCTCGATCGTGGCCGAGCTGGTGGGAGATCATGCGGCGGCCGAGCGCGTGGAGCTCAGGCTGCCGCAAACCGGCGTGTGCGTCACCCGTCCGCGTGGCGCGACGCGCGCGAGCGCGAGCTTGTCCGCGCAGCCGAACGCGGCAATCGCGCCGGCCATGGCAGGTGCGGCCGCCGCTGCCGACTGCTGCGGCGGACCCGCGCCCGCGTCGGCGGATGCATGCTGCGTCCAGGACATGGAAGCGAAGCAGGCCGGCGAAGCCGGGTGCGGCTGTTCGTCGCCCACGGTCGAAGCAGCGCCCCAGAAAGCCGCGTGCTGCAACTGACCGGATGTTGACGCCGCGCCGGCGAGGGGCATCACGGGAGTGACGGGATCGCAGCAGTCGAAGTCCGTCATCGTCGTCGCGCTCGGCGCCACGCAGACGCTTGCCTGGGCATCGTCCTACTACATCCCCGCGATCCTGGCCGCGCCGATCGCCGACACGCTGGACCTCGGCGCCTCCTGGTTCTTCGGCGCATTCTCGGCCGCCCTCCTGGTCGCGGCATTCTTCGGACCTGCCGTCGGGCGGACCATCGACCGACAGGGTGGGCGCGGCGTGCTTTGCCTTTCGAACCTGGTGCTCGCCGCCGGGTTGGCTGTGCTGTCGTTCGCTACCGGTCCGATCACCCTGCTTGCCGCCTGGGGCATCCTCGGCTTCGGCATGGCGCTTGGCCTCTACGACGCGGCGTTTGCGAGCCTGACGGCGATCTACGGCCGCGAGGCACGCAGCGCCATCACCGGCATCACGTTGATTGCCGGTTTCGCGTCGACCATCGGCTGGCCCGTTTCAGCCTACCTGAACGAGGTGCTCGGCTGGCGCGAGACCTGTCTGGTCTGGTCGGCATGTCACCTGGTGCTCGGCTTACCGGTCAACTTTCTGGCGCTGCCGAGCGGAAGCTCCTTCTCCAAGCCCGCAACCACGACTGCGACCGCTGGACCGGCCGTCGGTTGGAACCCGCGACGCGAGATGTTCCTGCTCGCTTTCGTGTTCGCCGCAGCTTGGACGGTGACCGGCGGGATGGCGGCGCATTTGCCGGCGCTCCTGGAGCGCGCAGGGGCGTCGCCGGTCGAGGCAATTGCCGCTGCCGCCCTGGTGGGTCCGGCCCAGGTCGGAGCGCGCATGATCGAGTTCGCGCTGCTGCGCCACACCCACCCGCTCGTCGCCGCGCGCGTTGCAACGGTGCTCCACCCGATTGGCGCCGCATTCCTCGGGCTTTTCGGGCCGATTGCGGCGATCGGCTTCACCCTGCTCTACGGCGCCGGCAATGGACTGCTGACGATCGCACGCGGCACGCTGCCGCTCGCGATCTTCGGTCCGCAATCCTTCGGCGAGCGCACGGGCCTGCTCGGGGCTCCCGCGCGCATCACGCAAGCTTTCGCGCCTTTCGTCTTTGGCGTCCTCCTCGAGATGTTGGGCGTGCATCTCATCGTCGTTTCCGCGGCCTTGTGCCTATCTGCGCTGGCAGCACTGCTATGCCTGCGAAAGACGTGACCCGCCCGTGATGAAGGCCACGCCATGCATTATGGCTGGGTGATCCCCGCCAGCGGGGCGTTCGGCTCCTTCATGACCGTACCCGCGCAGACAGCCGGCGTGTCCGTCTTCATCGATCAGCTGATCCCTCGCCTGCGATGCCGCCGGCTTACTCGTTGAGCGGCCGAAAAGCGCCGGCCATATCGACGCCAGTCTAACTCCGCTTGCCCTCGAGCGAATAACCGGCGGCACGCACGGTGCGGATGAGATCGAGCTCGCCCTTGGCGTTGATCGCCTTGCGCAGACGGCGGATATGGACGTCGACCGTGCGCAGCTCGACATAGACGTCGGAGCCCCACACGGCGTCGAGCAGCTGCTCGCGCGAGAAGACCCGGCCCTGGTGCTCGAGCAGGTAGCGCAGCAGCCGGAATTCTGTCGGGCCGAGATGAATGTCGCGGCCATTGCGCCGGACGCGATGGCCGACCAGGTCCATCGACAAATCGGCGCAGCGCAGCACTTCAGCTGTCGCGGCCGGGTTGGTGCGGCGCATGACCGCGCGGATGCGCGCCATCAGCTCCGACGGGCTGAACGGCTTGGTGATGTAGTCGTCGGCGCCGCTGTTCAGGCCGCGAATGCGATCGCCCTCCTCGCCGCGCGCCGTCAGCATGATGATGGGCGTGGTTCGCGTCTGTGCCTGACGCCGGAGCCGCCGACACACCTCGATGCCCGAGAGCTGCGGCAGCATCCAGTCGAGCAGCACCAGATCGGGCTTGCGCTCGGCCGCCATCAGCAGCGCCTCCTCGCCGTCATGGGCCTCGGCGACGACAAAGCCTTCGCGCTCCAAGTTGTAGCGCAGCAATGTGACCAGCGGTGCCTCGTCCTCGACGATCAGGATCATCTGCTTCATACGCCTTGGCCGCTCTTGCTGTCCTGGCCGCTCTTGGCATCGGGATTGATCACCGTGAAGCTCGTGCTGTCGCCCTTGGGTCGCTCCGCCTTGAGCGGCTGGCCGCGCACCTGGAAATAGACGGTCTCGGCGACGTTGGTCGCGTGATCGCCCATGCGCTCGATGTTCTTGGCCATGAATAGCAGGTGCGTGCACGGCGTAATGTTGCGCGGATCCTCCATCATGTAGGTCAGCAGCTCGCGGAACAGGCTGTTGTAAAGCTCGTCGACCTCCTCGTCGCGCCGCCACACGGCGACCGCCTTGTCGGCGTCGCCGTCGACATAGGCGTCGAGCACGTCCTTGACGATCGACTGCACCAGCCGCCCCATGCGAGGCACGCTGCCGGCCGGTCGTGCCGCCGGCATCTGGTTGAGCGCTATGGCGCGCTTGGCGGCGTTGGTCGCGTAGTCGCCGATGCGTTCGAGGTCGCTCGAGATCTTGAGCGCCGCCAGGATCGAGCGCAGATCGACCGCCATCGGTTGGCGCAGCGCCAGCATGCGCACGACCGAGGCATCGACCTCACGTTCGAGCGTGTCGATCTTGGCATCGTTGTCGACCGTGCGGCGCGCAAGCTCGCTGTCGCGCCGCCCGACCGCGTCCATGGCATCGGCGATCTGCGCCTCGACCAGGCCGCCCATGCGCGACAATAGCGCCTTCAAATGCTTCAGCTCGTCGTCGTAGGACTTGACGATGTGCTCGGAGGCCATGCTGCAGTTCTCCGCTCGCCGGAGGCTGTCTCAGCCGAACCGGCCGGTGATGTAGTCCTGGGTCCGCTTCTCGCGCGGGTTGGTGAAGATCGTGTCGGTCCGGTCGAATTCGATCAGCTCGCCCAGATACATGAATGCCGTGAAATTCGAGGTGCGCGCCGCTTGTTGCATGTTGTGCGTGACGATCGCGATCGTGTAGTCGGACTTCAGCTCGTCGATCAGTTCCTCGATCTTCGCGGTCGAGATCGGATCGAGCGCCGAGCATGGCTCGTCGAGCAGGATCACCTCGGGCTTGAGGGCGATGGTGCGTGCGATGCATAGGCGTTGCTGCTGGCCGCCCGACAGGTCGAGGCCCCCGGCTCCGAGCTTGTCCTTGACTTCGTCCCACAGGGCCGCGCGCCGCAGCGCCGATTCCACGCGTTCGTCCATCTCCGCCCTGGGCAGGCGCTCGTAGAGACGCATGCCGAAAGCGATGTTGTCGTAGATCGTCATCGGGAACGGCGTCGGCTTCTGGAACACCATGCCGACCTTGGCGCGCAGCAGGTTGACGTCCTGCCTGGGCGACAGGATGTCGGCGCCGTCCAGCAGCACCTCGCCTTCGGCGCGCTGGTTCGGGTAGAGGTCGTAGATTCGATTGAGCACGCGCAGCAGGGTGGACTTGCCGCAACCCGAGGGGCCGATGATGGCGGTGACCCGGCGCTCGTAGATCGGCAGCGATATGCGGTTCAGCGCGCGATGGCCATTGTAGAAGAACGACAGATTGCGCGCGGCGACCTTCTCGCGACCATTCATGTCATGACCGTCGCCGGCATTGCCATCGATCATTTCAGGTTTGCCTTTCCGGCCGACAGCGCGCGTGCGCCGACGTTGAGCGCGAGGATCGCGAAGGTGATGGTGAGCGCGCCGGCCCAGGCAAGTTTCTGCCAGTCGGCATAGGGGCTGAGCGCGAATTGGAAGATCGTCACGGGCAGGTTGGCCATCGGCGCATTCATGTCCGTGCTCCAGAACTGGTTGTTGAGCGCGGTGAACAGCAATGGCGCGGTTTCGCCGCTGATGCGCGCCACCGCCAGCAGGATGCCGGTGATGATGCCGGCGCGCGCCGCACGGTACGATACCTGGAGGATGACGTGATAGCGCGGCGCGCCCAAGGCGGCGGCGGCCTCGCGCAGGCTGTTCGGCACGAGGTTGAGCATGTCCTCGGTCGTGCGCACGACCACTGGAATGACCAGCACGGCAAGTGCCACAGCGCCGGCCCAGGCCGAGAAATGGCCCATCCGGATCACCATGACCTCGTAGATGAACAGGCCGACGATGATCGAGGGGGCGCTCAGCAGCACGTCGTTGATGAACCGAACCACCACGGTCAGCCGGCTATACTTGCCGTACTCTGCCATGTACGTGCCGGCCAGCATGCCGACCGGAGCGCCGATCAAGGTTGCCAGCACGGTCATGACTAGGCTGCCGGCGATCGCGTTCAGCAGCCCGCCGTCGCTGCCCGGCGGCGGCGTCATCTGGGTGAAGACCTGCAGCGACAAACCGCTCAGCCCGTTCCACAGCAACGAGCCCAATATCGCGACCAGCCAGCCGAGGCCCATCGCGGTCGCGGCCAGCGACAGACCCATGGCGGCCGCGTTCTTGTGCCGGCGTCGCGCATAGAGATCCATGTCAGCGCTCCGCCTTGCGCTCATAGCGCAGCAGGAGAAGCCGCGCGACTGCCAGAACCGCGAAGGTGATGAGGAACAGGATGAGGCCGAGCGCGACCAGCGCCGACGTATAGAGATCGCCGACCGCTTCGGTGAACTCGTTGGCGATGGTGGCCGAGATCGTGGTGCCGGGTGCCAGGACGGACGCGCTGATGCGGTGCGCGTTGCCGATCACGAAGGTCACGGCCATGGTCTCACCGAGCGCGCGCCCCAGGCCGAGCATGATGCCGCCGATGACGCCAACGCGCGTATAGGGGATGACCACGTGCCAGACCACTTCCCACGTCGTGCTGCCGACGCCGTAGGCCGCCTCCTTCAGCATGGGCGGCACCTGCTCGAATACGTCGCGTGCAATCGCCGTGATGAACGGCAGGACCATGATCGCGAGGATCAAGCCGGCGGTGAATATCCCGATGCCGTAGGGCGGGCCGGCGAACAGCATCGACAGGCCGGGCACGTTCTCGAACGTGCCGATCAGCAGCGGCTGGATCGTGCCTTGCACGATCGGCGCGAACACGAACAGGCCCCAGATGCCATAGATGATCGAGGGAATGCCGGCGAGCAGCTCGATCGCCACGCCGATCGGCCGCTTGAGCCAGATCGGGCACAGTTCGGTGATGAAGATGGCGATGCCGATGCTGACCGGAACGCCGATCAGCATGGCAATCGCCGAGGTGATGAGAGTACCGTAGATCGGCGCGATCGCGCCGAACTGTTCGGTGACCGGGTTCCAGACCTCGGTCGCGACGAAGCCGATGCCGAACTGCCGGAGCGCCGGAAGCGATCCGTCGATCAGCGCGGCGATCACGCCACCGAGCACGAGCAGCACGGCGACCGCGAAGAACAGGGTCGTTGCGCGAAAGGCCGAGTCGGTGAAATTGAGCCGGCGCGTCGTGCCGTTCATTTGCCTCGGTGCGTCTGCCCGGAGTGCGAGATCGGTCAAGATTAGAGCCCCGCGCCCAGGTGGAAAAGTCGGGGCCGCCGCCGGAAATCCTGGGCAGCCGGCCCCGGTTCGCGAACGATCGTCAGTTGGTCATGTAGAGCGGCCTGCCGTCGGCCGCCTTGATGCTGTCGTTCCACACCTTCTCGACGAGCTTCACGACCGCCGCTGGCATCGGCACATAGTCGAGCTCCTCGGCCATCTTGCCGCCGCTCTTGAAGGCCCAGGCGAAGAACTTCAGCGCAATCGACGCGGCGGTCGGATCGTTCGGCTGCTTGTGGATGAGGATGAAGCTCGCCCCCGTGATCGGCCAGCTGTTGTCGCCAGGCTCGTTGGTCAGCACGACGCCGAAGCCGGGTGTGGCGCTCCAATTGGCACTGGCGGCCGCAGCCTGGAAGGTCTCGGAGACCGGTTCCACCGTCTTGCCCGCCTGATTGACCATGCGCGCATGCGTGAGCTTGTTCTGCTTGGCGTAGGCGTATTCGACGTAGCCGATGGCGCCGTCGGTCTTCGCCGCCATGTTGGCGACACCCTCATTGCCCTTGGCACCGATGCCGACCGGCCATTGCACGGCCGTGCTCGCGCCGACCTTGCCCTTCCAGGCCGGGCTCACCTTCGACAGGTAGTCAGTGAAGAGGAACGTCGTGCCTGAGCCGTCCGAGCGATGGACGACCGCGATCGCGGTCTTCGGCAGGCTGGCCGCCGGATTGAGCTGCTTGATGGCGGCATCGTCCCAGGTCTTGATCTCGCCGAGATAGATGCGGCCGAGCGTGACGCCATCGAGCACAAGCTGACCTGGTGCGATGCCCTTGACGTTGAGCACCGGCACGACGCCGCCCATGATCATGGGGAACTGGATCAGGCCCGACTTCTCAAGATCCTCGGCCTTGAGCGGCATGTCGGACGCCCCGAAGGTTACGGTCTTCGACTGGATCTGCTTGATGCCGCCGCCCGAACCGATCGATTGGTAGTTCAGCCCGATGCCGGTCTGCTTCTTGTAGGCGTCGGCCCATTTGGCATAGAGCGGGAACGGGAAAGTCGCGCCGGCGCCTGAAATATCGGCGGCCTGGGCGGGCGCCTGCCAAAGTCCGGCAGCCAGTGCGAGGGCGGCAAGAGAACGAATGGTCATGAGACTTCTCCTCGAGCGGGGGCACGCAGCCTTTATCGGACAAGCGTCGTCGCGCAATGCGCGCGGAATCTAGAGCCCTCGGACAACGATTCTGTGTCACTTCGGTTGCAGTTTGATGACAACGGCGGCGAAAAACGCCCGCCTCAAATGTGCCGTCAAGTCAAAGAGTTGACCGGCATTCAGCCGGGATATTCCGGCAGATAGACCGTGAATGTGCTGCCCTGGCCCTCGGCGCTGTCGATCGCAAGCGCTCCGCGGTGGCGGTTGAGGATGTGCTTGACGATGGCAAGGCCGAGGCCGGTGCCGCCGGCCTCGCGCGAGCGCGCCACGTCGATGCGATAGAAACGCTCGGTCAGGCGCGGCAGATGCTGGCGCGCGATGCCGGCGCCGCGATCGGCGACGGCGACCGACAGCGCGCGCGGCTGCGACTTACCCGTCGAGGCGCCTTGTGTCCTCGGCATCGACGGATGCCACTCCTGCGCCAGACGGGCCGTTATGGTCACGGACGTGCCGGTGCGGCCATACTTGATCGCGTTGTCGACGAGGTTCTGAAACACCTGTTGAAGCTCGTCGGCTTCGCCCGGCACCGGCGGCAGGTCGGGCGCCACGTCGAGCACGATCGTCATCGCCTTGTTCTGCGCGACGACATCGAGGGTCGCCTTGACCGTGCCGAGGATCTGGCCGAGATCGATCCGGCCCGTGGGCGGCAGATGCTCGTTCTGCTCGATGCGCGAGAGCGAGAGCAGGTCGGCGACCAGGCGCGCCATGCGCTGAGCCTGCTGGTTCATGATCTCGAGGAAGCGCCCGCGCGCCGCGGTGTCGTCGCGTGCCGGTCCGAGCAGCGTTTCGATGAACCCCACGATCGAGGCGAGCGGCGTGCGCAGCTCGTGGCTGACATTGGCGATGAAATCGGCGCGCATGCGCTCGGCGCGCTTGAGGCTGGTCAAATCGCTCAGCATGAGCACGGCCGCGGCGCCGTCGGCCGCAATCGCCGGCAACGGGTCGATCCGCACGGCAAAGACCCGTTCCGTCGGTAACGCCAGGGTGACCTCGACCGAGGCAGGTGGCCCGCCCGTCATGACTTCGTTCGCGGCCTCCAGCACCTGCGGATGGCGCAGGACCTCGGAGAGATCGCGTCCGACCACGGAGATGCCGAGCAATCGGTGCGCGGCGCGATTGGCGCCGGACACATGACCACCGCGCGCCAGCACGAGGAGCGGCTCGGCCACGGCGTCGATGACCATCTCGCGCGCCTGAATCAGCGTCGTGGCGCGCGACGTCTCCGCTCGCGTCTGCCGTACCAGCCGATCGACCGCCGCCGCAAGATCGCTCAGCACCTGATCGCCGAAACCGGCGGGCCGCTCGGTCTCCGCTGCCTGAGACCACCGATCGGCGCTCCGTTCGACATAGCGCCGCATGGCGACCAGCGCCGCATGCTGCCGACGCAGGACCAGGAAGGTGGTGGCCGTAAGCACGGCCCAGATCGCCGCGCCGTGCCAAATCGAGATCGCTTCGTAAACGGCGAAGGCCGACAGCACGATGAGGGCAGGCGCCGAGTACGCCGCCGTCGCGGCGATCAGCGGACGAAGGGGAACGCCCGACACGGGCATGGGATGCGCTCGGATGCGGAAGCGACCCGACCACTAAGGCGGGCGCGTGTCGATCCGTCAAGCATGCCCGGCGCTCCAACGCCCCCGGCCGGAGCGCCGGCGATCACACGTCGAGGTTCGCCACCTTGAGCGCGTTGGCCTGGATGAAGTCGCGCCGCGGCTCGACCAGGTCGCCCATCAGCGTCGAGAAAATCTCGCCCGCCTCGTCGGCGTGGCTGACCTTGACCTGCAGCAGCGTGCGCACGTTCGGATCGAGCGTCGTCTCCCAGAGCTGCTCCGGGTTCATCTCGCCCAGCCCCTTGTAGCGCTGCACGACCATGCCGCGGCGGCCATGATCGAGCACCGTGTCGATCAGCGAGACCGGGCCGGTGATCTGCAGTTTGCCGCCCTTGTCGGGCTCCGCGGCGGCCGTCTCGCCTTCGGCGGCGGGCGCGGCGGCCTCGGCCTTGGCGCCTTTCGGCTCCTTGCGCGGCTTGACGACAAGCTGGGCCGGATGGGCGTAAAGCTTCTGCAGCTCGACCGCCATGGCGTCGAGGCGCATCGCCTCGGCGCTGCGGACCATCTGGCCGTCAATCACGTAGCGCTCGGTGACGCCACGCAGCGTGCGCGTCAGCGCCAAGCCGCCGGTGCCGTCGGCCTTGCCCGTCCAACCGCGTTCGCCGGCCGGGAAGAGCGTGTTGAGCCGCTTGGCGATGTATTCGCCGACCTGAGTCGCACGCGCCTCGTCGCCGAGGATCTCGGGATTGAGCGCGCCGGCCACGGCCGACTGCTCGACCACCGGCAGCGAGCCGACGCGGCGCGCCAGCGGATGCAGCATCACTTTGATGCTGCGCGCCTGGTCGACCAAGGTGCGCAGGTCGCCGCCCGCGCGCTGGCCACCGCCATGCAGGTTGAGCACGGCATCGGCGATGCCGGCTTCGATCAGGTGATTCTCGAGCGCCCTGTCGTCCTTGAGGTAGACCTCGGACGAGCCGCGCTTGGCGCGGTAGAGCGGCGGCTGGGCGATGTAGAGGAAGCCGCGCTCGATCAGTGCCGGCATCTGGCGATAGAAGAAGGTGAGCAGCAGCGTCCGGATGTGGCTGCCGTCGACATCGGCGTCGGTCATGATGATGATGCGGTGATAACGCGTCTTCTCGACGTCGAAATCCTCGGGCCCGATGCCCGTGCCCATGGCAGCGATCAGCGTGCCGATCTCGGCCGAGGACAGCATCTTGTCGAAGCGCGCGCGCTCGACGTTGAGGATCTTGCCGCGCAGCGGCAGGATCGCCTGAAAACGCCGGTCACGGCCCTGCTTGGCCGAGCCGCCGGCCGAATCGCCCTCGACGATGAACAACTCGGACAGTGCCGGATCGCGCTCCTGGCAGTCGGCCAGCTTGCCGGGCAGGCTCGAAATGTCGAGCGCGCCCTTGCGCCGCGTCAGCTCGCGCGCCTTGCGCGCCGCTTCGCGCGCGGCTGCCGCCTCGATCGCCTTGGCGATCACCCGCTTGGCGTCGGTCGGGTGCTCCTCGAACCAGCGGTCGAGTCCCTCGCCGACCAGGCTCTCGACCACGGGCCTGACCTCGGATGAAACCAGCTTGTCCTTGGTCTGGGACGAGAACTTGGGATCGGGCACCTTGACCGAGAGCACGCAGGTCAACCCTTCGCGCGCGTCGTCGCCCGACAGCGTAATCTTCTCCTTCTTGCCGAGCGCCGAGCCGGCCGCGTAGTTGTTGACCGTGCGCGTGAGCGCGGCGCGGAAACCAGCGAGGTGCGTGCCGCCATCGCGCTGCGGGATGTTGTTGGTGAAGCACAGCATCGTCTCGTGATAGCTGTCGTTCCACTGCATGGCGACCTCGACGGTGAGGCCGTCGCGCTCGCCGCGCAGCGCGATCGGCGGCGCGTGCAGCGGTGTCTTGGACCGGTCGAGATAGCCGACGAAAGCCTGCAGGCCGCCCTCGTAATGCAGCTCTACTGTCTTGGGCTCGACGCCGCGCGCATCGGTCAGCGCCAGTTTCACGCCGGAATTGAGGAACGCCAGCTCGCGCAAGCGGTGCTCGAGCGTGTCGAAATCGTAGTCGGTCTTGGTGAAGGTCTGCTTGGAGGCGAGGAAGGTCACTTCCGTGCCCTTGCGTCCGTCGGCCTTGCCGACGATGGCGAGCGGCGCCTCGGGCTCGCCGTGCTTGAAGCGCATGAAGTGCTCGTTGCCATCGCGCCAGATGCGCAGGTCGAGGCGCTCCGAGAGCGCATTGACGACCGATACGCCGACGCCGTGCAGGCCACCCGAAACCTTGTAGGAATTCTGGTCGAATTTCCCGCCGGCATGGAGCTGGGTCATGATCACTTCAGCGGCCGACACGCCTTCGGTGGCGTGGATGTCGACCGGGATGCCGCGGCCATTGTCGCGCACCGTGACCGAGCCATCGGGATTGAGGACGACTTCGACCCGGTCGCAGTAGCCGGCGAGCGCCTCGTCGATCGAATTGTCGACGACCTCGTAGACCATGTGATGCAGACCCGAGCCGTCGTCGGTGTCGCCGATATACATGCCGGGTCGCTTGCGCACGGCATCGAGGCCCTTGAGGACCTTGATCGAACCGGAGTCGTAGATGGGCTGCTCGCCCTCGCCGTTCCTTGCAATTGCCGTGCTCATGCGCTGCTCGATTGCCTCATGCGGGATGGATGGTGGCGTCGAAGACGCGGAAATGCTGGGCGTGCCGGCCAAGTGGGTCGAACAGATGAGCGTCCGTTCCGGTCAGCCAGGCCTGGGTGCCCAACGTCAGGAGCTCGTCGAACAGTGCGCGCCGGCGCGCTTCATCGAGATGGGCGGCGACCTCGTCGAGCAGCAGGATCGGCGCCGAACGCGACTCATGCTGCAGCCAGGCGTCGGCCAGCACGATCGCGATCAGCATCGCCTTTTGCTCGCCGGTCGAGCATTGGGCGGCCGGCATGCCCTTGATCCGGTGATGGGCGGTGAGATCGCTGCGATGCGGACCGTCGATGGCGCCGCCCGCTTCCGCGTCGCGGCGTCGTGAATCAACGAGAAGGCTACGGAAGCGTTCCTCCGCGGCCAGCGCCGGCATCTCGCCGAGCCAGGTCTCGATGGTGCCTTTGAGGCCGAGCTCGGCGGCGGGAAAGGGCCCACGCCGGCCGTCCTGCGCCCGGTTGAGGCGCTGGACCGCCTCGCGCCGCGCGGCCGCAACCGCAACGCCGTCGCTCGCCATGCCGTCCTCGAGCGCCGCCAGCCACGCCGTATCCCGCGCGCCATCGGCCAGCAGGCGCGCGCGCTCGCGCATGCCGTGGTCGTAGGCAGCCAGCCGGCGCGCGTGGCCCGGATCGAAGCCGAACACGAGGCGGTCGAGAAAGCGCCGGCGCGGTCCCGCGCCTTCGAGAAACAGCCGGTCCATCTGCGGCGTCAGCCAGGCGACCGAAAGATATTCCGCCAGCACGGCCTGGCCGCGCTGGGTCTCGCCGGCGATGCGCACGATGCGCCGTTCGCCTTCCTGGCCGGCAGCCTCGCGGCCGGTGCCAAGGTCGACCGGTCCCGACGGCGTCAGCAGGGTGGCGGCAACGGCCCAGCTTGACGGGGGACGTGACAGGGCCGGCGACACGTCACCTTCGCCCACACGGTCGCATTCGCTCAATTTGGCGCGCCGCAAGCCGCGGCCGGGCGCCAGGAAGGAGATCGCCTCGAGCAGGTTGGTCTTGCCGGCGCCGTTCGGTCCGGTCAACACGACCGGCCGCTCGTCCGTGCCGAGCCGAAGCTGGCGATAACAGCGGAAGTCGGTCAGCGCCAACCGTGTCAGAGCCGGATGCTTTGTGGCGGGCCGAGCGAGCGCTGCGCCGGCGACGGACTCCGGCGTCGCATCAGTAACCGCAATTGGGGATGCCGGCTCGCGCCGGCTCGCGACTGGCGCGATCACACGCGCATCGGCATCAGGACGTAGAGCGCGCTGGCGTCGGACACGTCGCGCACAAGCGTCGGTGATGCTGCATCAGCCATGGCGAATTGAGCGTGCTCGCCTTCGATCTGTTCGGTGATGTCGAGCAGATATCGGGCGTTGAAGCCGATCTCGATCGGGCCGGCGGTGTAACCGACTTCGATCTCCTCAGTCGCGTTGCCGCTGTCCGGACTGTTGGCCGATACCGTCATCAGGCCGGGCTGGATCGCCAGCTTCACGGCGCGGGACTTTTCGGTCGAGATCGTCGCCACCCGGTCGACCGCGGCGGCAAAGCCCTTGCAGTCGACCTCGAGCAGCTTGTCGTTGCCGGTGGGAATGACCCGCTCGTAGTCGGGGAAAGTTCCGTCGATCAGCTTCGAGGTCAGAACGATGGCGCCGAAGGCAAAGCGGATCTTGGAATCGGACAGCGATACGGTCACTGCCTCGGTCGACTCGTCGATCAGCTTGCGCAGCTCATTGACTGCCTTGCGCGGCACGATCACGCCGGGCATGCCCGAGGCGCCGTCCGGCAGGGGCATTTCCACGCGCGCCAGGCGATGACCGTCGGTGGCGACCGCGCGCAGGACGGGCACATCGCTGTTCTTGGTGCCGTGCAGGAAAATGCCATTCAGGTAGTAACGCGTCTCTTCGGTCGAGATGGCGAAACGCGTGCGATCGATCAACGCGCGCAGCTCGGAAGCCGGCAGCGAGAATTCGTGCGGCAGCTTGTCGCCGCTCAGCGCCGGGAATTCCTCGACCGGCAGCGTCGAAAGCGCAAAGGACGATCGCCCCGACTTGATCGCCATGCGCTCGCCCTCGCCCTGGCGGGCCAGTTCGACCTGGCCGCCCTCGGGCAGCTTGCGCACGATGTCGTAAACGGTGTGCGCCGGCGCGGTGACCGCACCCTTGGCGCCGACCTCCGCCTCCACGGTCTCGACGATGTCCATGTCCATGTCGGTCGCTGTCAGGCTGAGTTTGCCCGTCTCGGCGCGGATCAGCACGTTGGCGAGAACGGGGATTGTGTTGCGGCGCTCGACCACGCTTTGGACATGCGCCAGCGGGCCGAGAAGCGCGTCGCGTTCGATGGTCAGCTTCATGATCTGGGTCTTCGGGCTGCCTGATTCGTTTGTGCCGATTTAAAGACCGGCTTCAGCCCCGCCACGTTGAATAAGGGCCATCGACGCTGTTCGCGCTGACGGCCCCATGGCAGGGCTCGCACTATAGCATGATTCGCGTCCGGACAAGCGATTTCGCCGCATTTTGCCGACCTTTGAGGGATGTCGTATGGGCAAGAAATTTCGCTTTCTTTCAAGCGCCTAGGTCTCGACCGGATTCCGACTCGGCGAACCACGACCACGAGCTAGGGCGGCGCGTATTCGGGCCCGAAGAGGCGGACCGCATCCTTGATGCGCAGCATCGAGCCGAACATCAGAAGGCGCCGATGGCGGTCGCCCAAATCCATCGCGTCGACGCCGTGAAATGAGCGCGGCGTGTTGAGATAGGCAAGGCACAGATTGGCCCGGTAGGGCACCACCTTGACGCGCCGGAGCAGCCGGGCGATCAGCGGTGCCGTCAGCGCGAGCTTGTTGTCGGGCATGGCGAATCCGCGCCCCGCGTAAAGAACCGTGCCCAGCTCCGGCTCTTCTTCGTGCCGTTCGGAACAGTAAAGGAAGGCGTTCGTGACGAGTTTGGGATGGTCGATATGCGGAGCGAGCCCGACCTTGCCCGAGTAGTAGGCCAGATGCGCCTCTCCGATGATGTGCGCGATTTCGCCAATCAGCTCCTGCCAGCGGGGCCCCAGGAACAGCTCGTACTTGAGCCGCGCATAGGGGGCGAACCGCAAGGCGATCGCCCGATTGGCAGCCGTGGTCCACGCGCGCAGTTCGGTCCAGAAGCCGCGCGCCGGTTCCGGCAGATCAGCCAGGTCCCGGCGCACATTGACGTCCTTGCGCTCCATCGAGCGGTTGATGCGGAACAGCTCGTCGGGCGGCCAATGGCGCAGCACGGCCTCATAGGCTTCGGGCGGCAAGAGATCGGCGATGACGAGGTGGGGAAACGGGTCCTCCTCGATGGCGGTTGCCGCAATACGACCCTCGATATGGGCCGTGATTTGCTTGGTGTCGAAATCTGCCAAGATCATCTCGACCGGTTGGAGCCCGTGCGGCAATCAGTGGACGACACGCTGCCGCTGCGCCATATGTGAGCGACGATGGACACCCTGACCCAAGGTCTCGTCGCCTACAAGGGCGTCGCGGTCGCCGCCTGGCTCGTTTTGCTATTCGTTCTGGAGCGCATGATGCCCGCGGCGACGCGCCCTGCGGACGGCGTGGCTCTCGCCGCCGGCCAATCGGGCGCACTGGCGCGCGCGGGCTGGACGCGCGTGGCGCGCAACGCCGGTCTGTTCCTGGTCAATGCCGCCATCTCGCCGCTCATCGTCGTGCCGGTCTCGGCCTGGGCGACGACGCACGCGCTCGGTTGGCGACCCACCTGGCTCACCGGCTGGACCGGGCTTACCTTCGATCTCGTGCTGCTCGACCTGTGGATCTACTGGTGGCACCGGGCGGTCCACCGCACGCCCCTGCTCTGGCGCTTTCACGTCGTGCACCATCTCGACCGGTTTCTCGACACCACGTCGGCCACCCGCTTTCACTTCGGCGAGGTTCTGCTGTCGGCGTGTGTTCGCGCAGCGGTCATCGTCCTGGCCGGCATCCCGCTGACGTCGGTGCTGGTGTTCGAGGCGCTCGTGCTCACCGCCTCGATCTTTCATCATTCCAACTGGCGTTTGCCGGCGGGGATCGAGCGCGCGCTCTCGCGCGTGATCGTCACGCCGTCGCTCCATTGGATGCATCACCACGCCATCCGGCGCGACACCGATTCGACCTACGGCACGATCTTCAGCTTCTGGGACCGGATGTTCGGTTCGGTCGCGTCAGGCACGCGCACGCCCGATATGACGATCGGCGTCGGGGCGGGCGACGCCCCGCTGGAGGACGAGCGGTTCCTCGATCTGCTCGCCCGGCCGCTGCGCCGGGCCTCGCGCCGCTAACGGCTCGCGCCGGGCGTCGAGCCCTGGCCGGGCCCCACGACCGGCTTGTCGAGCGTGAAGAGCCGGGCATCCAGCGTGCCGCCCGGCCGCGGATCGATCAGCGAAAGCCTGGTTTCGACGCCGAGCGCGTCGACCACGATCCACTGCTGAAGGGTGAGTGGGTTGTCGCTGAAGACCAGCACGACCGCGCCGGCCTTGGGCTCGCCGGTCTTGACCACGGTCACGCGCAACACGTTGGCGCCGCGTTCGACCTTGGTCACGGTGACGTCGCCCGACAGCTTGACGCGCTGTCGCACCAGCAAGGTGGCCGGCGTCATATCGAGCGGCAGCTGGTTGGCCTGCTGCAGCACGCCGTCATAGTGGATCAGCCACACGCCGTCGGAGATCAGCAGATCCTTGCCCGGCGGATCGTACTCGAAACGCAACTTGCCCGGCCGCTGCAGGAACAGGCGCCCGCGCGCCACTTCACCAGTCGACGCGACCTGGAGGAAGCTCGCCTGCAAGGTGTGCACCGAGTTCAGATAGCTCTCGATGCGCGCGATATCGGCCTGGTCGGCCGGACTGAGCGGCGCGGGCTTGGCGGCGGGTGCCGCCGCACGCGCGGCGAAGCCGGGCAAGGCTGCCGGTATCGAAAGCAGGGGGGCCAGGAGCAGGCGGGTCAGCAGGTAACGGCGCTTCATGATCAACTATCTAGGCATGGAATGCGGCGGGCTCAAGACGCTTTGGTGGCAATGTCCGGCCCGGGATGGCATTAGGGTGTCCCGATTGCCGCCTGTTGGGACTGGATTCATGCACGCATTCCGTCGGCGCAAGGGCCGCCCATTTTGCCCGCTCGCGGCCGCGTTGCTCGTCGTCCTGGCGGCGGGCGATGCGGCGGCGCGCTTCGATGCGGGGGAACCGGCCTATCGGGTCGAGGACCCGGCCCGGGTGCTCGGCGAATGGCGCGAACGGGCCGAAAGAGGCGACGCTGGCGCACAGAACGCGGTTGGTTTCCTCTACGCGACCGGCCGAGCCGTGCCGCGCGACGACGGCGAGGCGGTGCGCTGGTTCCGCCGCGCCGCCGAACAGGGACTCCCCAGCGCTGCCAACAATCTGGGCCTGATGTATCGCAACGGTCTGGGCGTGCCCGACGATGCCGCGGAGGCCGCACGCTTGTACCGCCGCGCCGCCGACGCTGGCCTGGCGATCGCGCAGGCCAATCTCGCCGCGCTTTACCTGACCGGCGACGGCGTGCCGCAGGACGACGCCGAAGCGATCCGCCTCTACCGCATGGCGGCCGCTCAGAACGATCCGGAAGCGCAGACCATGCTCGGCGCCTTGCACGATGATGGGCGCGGCGTGCCCCGTGACCCCGACCAGGCGTTCATGCTCTATCGCCGCGCGGCCGAGCAGGGTCATCCGCCGGGCGAATATGCGCTCGCCGTTGCCTATGACACGGGGCTTGGCACGCTCGAGAACCCGGTCGAGGCCGCGCTCTGGTACGCGCGAGCCGCCGAGCGCGGCCATGGCCGGGCCGCGACCGAGCTCGGCTGGCTCTACGAAAGCGGGCGCGGCGTGATGCCCAATCTGCGCGCGGCGGCCGAGTGGTATCGGCGCGGCGCGGAGGCGGGGATCGTCGAAGCCGAGACGAACCTCGCTTTTCTGCTCGAGACCGGCCGCGGCGTCACCGCCGATGCGGCCGCGGCCGCCCGGCTCTACGAACGCGCCGCGGAGCGCGGCTACGCGCGGGCCCAGACCAATTTGGGTTCGCTCTATGCGGACGGCCGCGGGGTGGCGCGCGATGAGGCAACTGCACTCAAGTGGTGGCGGCGCGCGGCAGAGCAGGGCGATCCGACCGCGCAGAACAATGTCGGCTCGGCGTATCGCGACGGGCGTGGCGTCGCGGCCGATCCGAAGGAGGCGATGGTCTGGTACACACGCGCCGCCGACCAGGGCTATGCCGGCGGCATGAACAGCATCGCGCTCATGTATCAGACCGGAAAAGGCGTGCCGCGGGACGACGCCGAAGCGGCGCGCTGGTATGGCCGGGCAGCCGCGCTCGGCTACGCGCGCGCGCAGTTCAACCTCGCCCTGCTGACCGAGCAGGGCAAAGGCACGGCGCGCGACATGGACGCGGCGCTGCGTCTCTATCGCGCGGCGGCTGCCCAAGGCCACCTGCGCGCCCAGCTCCACCTGGCGCAGCTCTACGCGGCCGGCCAGGGCGTCGCGCAGGATCCGCGCGAGGCCACGCGCTGGTTCGCGATGGCGGCCGATCAAGGCGATGCCGACGCCGCCTTTGCCATGGGCGAGATCAACCTGACCGGCTTCGGCGGTCCGCGCGATCTGAACGCGGCGGTCGTCTGGTACCGTCGCGCCGCCGCCCAGGGCCACGCCGGCGCGCGTCAGCGCCTGTCCGAGATCGCGCGGGCGACGGGCGGGACGTCGAACTGAACGGCTACAGAGTGCCGCTCAGGATCTCGCTGACCTGCGCCTCGTTCAGCGCGTGGCGGAAGAAATCGCGGTAGAAGGCCGCCGTCTCGGTCGCGAGATCAAGATTCGCAAAGCGCTCGGGATGGAAGGTCTTGGCGGCCCACAGCACGGTCAGCGGCTGCTCGGCCGTGCGGTTGGCCCAGGTGTGGGCGCCGACCGGCACGACATAGACCCGGCCGCCGCGGACTGCCTTGAGCTGGCTGAACACGCGATCCTTGTTCACGTATGCGATGTCCTTCGCATCGACGACGATCAGGATGTCCGGATTCCATAGCAGAACCTGCTCCATCGAGAAGGTCCGGCTCTCGGCCTTGCGCCCGTCATCGGTCACGCTGACGCCGCCGGCGGCGGGGATCCACCACTCCGCGATCAGGCGTGGCTGGGTCAGCGTGGCGGGCTGGACATAGAGCACACGCGGCCGCGCCGATTGCGGCACCGGCTGCAGCGCCGCGGCAACGCGCTGGAGCGTGCCGTCGAAGTAGCGGCGGTAGCGTTGGGCGACTGCCGGCTTGCCGAACACCTCGCCCAAGAGCGTCATGCAGGCCTTGACGTCCTCCGGCTCGCGCCAGGCGAGGAAGATCGTCGGCACGCCGCGCGTCTCGAACGGTCCGACGCTCTCGCGGTGCATGGTCAGCACGACGTCGGGCCTGGCCAGAAGGATCGCCTCGACATTGGGCTCGCGGTTCGGCTGCTGCATGGTCGGTGCGCCGGCCAGGTTGGGCGCGAACACGGTCTGGTATTTCCAGTGCGGCCAATCGAAATCGGCCAGACCGTTTACGATCGTGCGCCCCTCGCCCATGGTGAAAACGAAGCTGTTGATCACCGGCAGCGAGCCCAGGGTGACGACGCGCTCAATCGTCGCCGGCAGCGTGACGGTTCGCCCGGCCATGTCGGTGACCTGGCGCGTCTGCGCCAACGCCGGACACGCCGTCAGTGCGATGGGCCCGATCAGGGACGACAACACACGGCGCCGGCTCAGCACGGATCGCTCAATCGACATCGCGCATGATCGGCACGCAAATGAACCGGCCCGTCGCCCGCCCGGACCCGACTTGCATCACATCGACCTCCGTACCGTAGAGCGCGCCCAACTCGGCGGCACTGAGCAATTCTTTCGGTTGGCCGGGTCCGCGCAACCGTCCGTCCTTCAATAGTGCCGCCATCCCGCCGACCGCGAAGGCGTGGTCCGGCAAGTGGGTGGTCAGGAGGATGCTGTAGCCGGCGCGGGCCAGCGCGCGGACGAGTGCGATGACCCTCACCTGATTGCCGAGATCGAGGCCGCAAAGCGGCTCGTCCATCACCAGGAAGGTGGAGCCCTGGGCCAGCGCGCGTGCAATCAAGACCAACTGCCGCTCGCCGCCGCTCAACTCGTGGAACCGCCGCTCGGCCAGATGCGCGATGCCGGTCCTGGCCATCGCCTGGCGCGCGATGTGGCGGTCCCCCGCCGTCGGTGCCGTCATGAAGCGCAGATGCGGCGTGCGGCCCATCATCACGACATCGAAGACGAGAAATGGAAACACCGCCGCGGTGTCCTGTGGGACATAGGCCATGAAGTGCGCCTTCTCGGCCGTGCTCAGCCCTGCGAGGTCGTGACCGCACACCTCGATCGTGCCCCGGGCGATGCGCTCGAGCCCGAGAAGGCAGCGCAGCAACGTTGTCTTGCCGGTGCCATTGGGACCAAGAAGGCACAAGGTCTGGCCGGGCTCGAGCATGAGGCCGACATCGCAGAGCAGGAGCGGCCCGCCCGGATAAGCGAAGGTCAGGCCCTCCGCGCGGAGACTCAGAACCATAGACGTCGGGTGCGTGCGAGCACGAGCGCGAAGAACGGCGCGCCGATCAGCGCAGTGAGAATGCCAAGCGGAATTTCCGTCGTGCCTGGCAGGCGCGCCAGATTGTCGACGACGAGCAGGAAGCCGCCGCCGAGCAGCGCCGACATCGGCAGCACCGCGGCGAAACCCGGACCCACGATCATGCGCACGATGTGCGGGATGAGGAGCCCGACCCAGCCGACGATGCCGCTGATACTGACGCATGCGGCGGTCATCAGCGTAGCCACCACGATGAGCAGCAGACGCACGCGCGGCACGTCGACGCCCATGGTGCGCGCCTCGTCCTCGCCGGCCGCCAGCGCGTTCACCTGCCAACGCAACGCATGCAGCACAATGCCGGCCAGCGCAATTGGCAACAGTGCCCCGAGCAGCGCGGGCCCGCTCATCCGGTGCAGGCCGCCGAGCAGCCAGAAGGTGATGGTCGGAAGCTGGTTCAGCGGGTCGGCCACGACCTTGATCAGCGAGATCAGCGCCTGAAAGAAAGCCGAGACGACGAGCCCGGCAATCACCAGCACCAGCATGGCCTGCCGGTCGAGCATGCGGCCGAGCCAGAGCGTGAGCCCGACGGCGCCGAGGCCGCACAGGAATGCCATGGTCTGGATGCCGAATCCGGGCATGCCCAGGATGATGCCGAGCGCCGCGCCGAGGCCGCTACCGGCCGACACGCCGAGCACGCCGGGTGAGACGAGCGGGTTGCGGAACAGGTTCTGATACGTGGCACCGGCACAGGCAAGCGCGCCCCCCACCAGAAGGGCCGCGGCGATGCGCGGCCCGCGCACGTCAAGCACGACCAATTCGACCGCATCGCTCCAGGTCTTCTCGACGAGCTGCAGGCGGTGCAGGAAGACCGAAACCACGGTCTCGACCGGGATCGGATAGGGACCGAGCGTGAACGACCAAAGGAACAGCGCCGTGACGAGCAGACCCGCAGTCAGCAGGCAAGCATCCAGCCGCGCCGCGGAGAGAACCGGCAGAGTCCGACGATCCTGGATGCTCACATCATGTCCCGGGTGACAGGTCTGACCGCTGCGAAGCTACAGCGCATGCGCGGCTTCAGGCAAGCGACGCAAGGAGGCTGCCTATCTTGCCTTGCGCCGCGCGGGCCATCCCCCTGCGAGACACGCCCCGATCGCCGTAGCCCGTTGTACAGCGCGGTCGGCGCCGGACGACCCCTATTGATCGAGGTCAATGCCCGGGTGGGCGTCCAAGAGTAAAAACAACTCGGTTGCGCGTCCCCCCGCCCGTGCAGCAATGAGCCTGGGGGTAAAACCCATGAGTGATGGCCAACAAGAGAAGCCGGGTTCTCAGTCGCCGGACGACGAAAGCGAAGAGAAAAACGCAAAGCGCCGCAAACGGCGCCGCGCATTGGCCTTGCTCGGTCTCGGAGCGGGCCTCGCCTACGCAGCCCCAAGCCTGCAACAACTCCAATTTGCGGAAAGCGCGCGGCCATCCCGGCCTTGCCATGGCCCCCGACAGCCACCCTGGTGCCGGCAATAGCATCAAGAGCCGATGTCAGCGCTGTGGCGGCCGTGCGGGCAATAGTCGCCGCGTGGCGCATGCCGCGCCGCGCCGCTCGCTCCTTCATTCGGGGTCGGTCATGACCCCGCGGGAGCGGGTTAGGCCTCGTCCGCCTTGCGCAGCAGAACCTCGCGCTTGCCGACATGATTGGGCTGGCTGACCATGCCATCGGCCTCCATGCGCTCGACGATACGCGCCGCGCGGTTGTAGCCGATCTGCAAATGGCGCTGAATGAAGCTGGTCGAGCACTTGCGCTCGCGCGCGACCAGCGCCACGGCCTGGTCGAAAAGCTGGTCGCCCGACCCGCCCTCGCTCCCCTCGCCGCCCATCGCCTCGGCGCCGAAGCCGCCGGCATCGTCGTCCTCGGTCACCTCGTCGAGGTATTCGGGCTCGCCCTGGTCCTTGAGGAACTTGACGACCTCTTCGACCTCGCGGTCGGAGACGAAGGGGCCGTGCACGCGCGTGATGCGTCCGCCACCCGCCATGTAGAGCATGTCGCCCTGTCCCAGCAGCGTCTCGGCGCCCTGCTCGCCGAGGATCGTGCGGCTGTCGATCTTGGAGGTGACCTGGAAGCTGATGCGGGTCGGGAAATTGGCCTTGATCGTGCCCGTGATGACGTCGACCGAGGGCCGCTGGGTCGCCATCAGAAGGTGGATGCCGGCGGCGCGCGCCATCTGCGCCAGGCGTTGGATCGCCGCTTCGATATCCTTGCCCGCGACGAGCATGAGATCGGCCATCTCGTCGACCACGACGACGATGTAGGGCAAGGGCGTCAGGTCGAGCGGCTCGTCCTCGAAGACCGGCTTGCCGGTCTCGGCGTCGAAGCCGGTCTGCACGCGGCGCTTCAGCGTTTCGCCGTTCTTGACGGCCTCGGCGATGCGCTGGTTGTATCCCTCGATGTTGCGCACCCCGAGCTTGGACATGCCGCGATAGCGGTTCTCCATCTCGCGTACCGTCCACTTGAGCGCGACGACCGCCTTTTTCGGATCTGTGACCACGGGCGACAGCAGGTGCGGGATGCCGTCATAGACCGACAGCTCGAGCATCTTCGGATCGATCATGATGAAGCGGCAGCGATTCGGCGGCAGCCGGTAGAGCAGCGACAGGATCATCGTGTTGATCGCGACCGACTTGCCCGAGCCGGTCGTGCCCGCGATCAGCAGGTGCGGCATGCGCGCAAGGTCGGTAACGATCGGCGCGCCGCCGATGTCCTTGCCGAGGATGAGCGCCAGCTTGCCCCCGCCCCGCTCGTAGCTGTCGTCCGCCAGCAGCTCGCGCAGATAGACGGTCTCGCGGTGCTGGTTGGGCAGCTCGATGCCGATCACGTTGCGGCCGGGGATGACGGCGACGCGTACGGAAATCGCGCTCATCGAGCGCGCGATGTCGTCGCTCAAGCCGATCACGCGGCTTGACTTGGTGCCGGGCGCCGGTTCGAGCTCATAGAGCGTGACCACCGGACCGGGGCGCACCTTGACGATCTGGCCGCGCACGCCGAAATCCTGCAGCACCGATTCGAGCATGCGCGCATTCTGTTCGAGCGCATCCTTGTCGAGCGCCACCTTGGCCGCGACATTGGGTTTGGCCAGCAGGTCTTGGGGCGGCAGCTTGTAGCCGCCAGCCGGCACGAGATCGAGGCTCTGCTGGCGCGATTTCTTGCGCTTTGTCTCGGACGATTTCTCGTCGGCGCGCGCCTCAATGCGCGACTCGCCGCGGCGTTCGGCATGAAGCACGGGCGCCGGTTCCGGTGCCGCGTCGAGCGTCGGCGCCTCGAGCTCGGGCTTCATTGCCGCCGGTGCGACGCGGTCGGCGGCATCGGGATCGCGCAAGCGCGGCTCGACGCGTTCGCCGCCGCCCGTGCCGATCTCGCGCGCCAGCTTCATCCCCGCCCCGAGCGCGACGCCGCCGAAACGCATGCCGAGCCGCGTGCCGACGCCGCCGGCGATCGCCACGCCG
>Ga0194120_10001986_pt1 | contig 35983 bp, 14 predicted proteins | sample TA2MahCa65mmetaG_FD_148642 | JGI IMG/M metagenome (GOLD analysis project Ga0194120, IMG submission 148642) | Freshwater microbial communities from Lake Tanganyika, Tanzania - TA2015019 Mahale Deep Cast 65m | ecosystem: Environmental > Aquatic > Freshwater > Lake | place: Tanzania: Lake...
TCGGCCCGGCGGTTGTAAAGACGCCAGTCCTGGCCATTGGTGAGGACCGCCCATTCGAAGAAGGGATTGCCAGACGAATCCTGTGCGTCCGAAAGATAGAGCCGAACCTGTTTGGCATAAGACAAGCCCGGCGTATCCTTCTTGGAAATCGAACCCAAGTTCTTGTTGAACGACTTGGCTTCAAGTATTCCAATAGCAAGCCGATATCTCTCCTTATCGTCAAGTGGCAGAGCCTCATCTTTTGACTTTTCATCGGCAAAAAGGATGTAGTCGGGAACGCCGCCTGCGTCCTGGCGGGTGCGGTGCAGAAAGTGGAATCCAAGAACCGGGAGCAATTTGTCTATCAGTTCACTCTCGGTATCACTCTCATTCAGGCCGCCATGAGCGATTCGGGCGCGGTTTGCAATGTGGACGCGCTCGAATATCTCCCTGCACTGCTTGAAAGCCTCCTCAGCGTCGTGGCTGGAAACAAAGCGAATGATTGATTCGCGCTCTTTCTCAAGGTAGTGTTTCGATAAGACGCCGCGCGCTTCGAAAAGCACACCCTTGCTATCAAAGATGGAGCCTTCCTCCAAGTCGAGACTTCCATTCCTTGCCTTGGCTTTCAGACTATTTTTCAGTGATTCAATCCTGTGAAGGAAATGTCGTTATTCTAATGGATTGTCCACCTTTGGTGTCCCTGTTCCAGTCCCGCCTACGCGGGAATGACACCCCCCCTTCAGTTTCCCCCCCGCCGAGCGGGGGGGATAGGGCGGACAGGAATGGCACAGGACAAGCCGAAGGCGCAGTCAATGTCCGCCCTCCGGTTCTGGATTCCCGCCCCCGCCTTCGCTGGGGGCAGGCTCTGCGCGGGAATGACGCCGCCCTGTGGTCCCCCCGCCGAGCGGGAATGACACCCCCCCTTCAGTTTCCCCCCCGCTGAGCAAGGGGGGATAGGGCGGACAGGACTGGCACAGGACAAGCCGAAGGCGCAGTCAATGTCCGCCCTCCGGTTCTGGATTCCCGCCTACGCGGGAATGACGCCGCCCTGTGGTCCCCCCGCCGAGCGGGAATGACGCCCCCCCTTCAGTTTCCCCCCCGCCGAGCGGGGGGGATAGGGCGGACAGGACTGTCCGCCCTCCGGTTCTGGATTTCCGCCTGCGCGGCGGGCGGATCGGAATCCGCCCCTACGCGGCATCCCCCGATAAATCGGGGAGCCACCGGCAAGTCCATTTAACTCGGGGAGCCACCGGCAAATGCCCCCCACTCACGCCTCCACCGCGGCGGTTACGCGGAAGACCTCGTCGAGGGTCGTCAAGCCCTCCAGCGCCTTGCGGATGCCGTCCTCGCGGAGCGTTAACATCCCCGCCTCGCGCGCGGCATGGCGGATCTTGTCGGCGGAAGCGTTGCCGATCACCAAATCGCGGATCGTCTCGTCGATTGCCAGCACCTCGTAGATGCCGAGCCGCCCCTTGTAGCCGCTCCCCGAACAAGCCCGACAGCCCTCGCCCTTATAAAGCGCTACCGCCTGGCCGTCGAGGCCGACCGCCTTCAAGGTCGATTCGGGAGGCTCGAACCCGGCTTTGCAGTTGGTGCAAATCCGGCGCACCAACCGCTGCGCCAGAACTCCCGCCGTCGCCGTCGCGACCAGAAACGGCTCGACACCCATATCGACCAGCCGCGGCAAAGCGCCCGGCGCGTCGTTGGTGTGCAAAGTCGAAAGGACGAGGTGCCCGGTCATCGCGGCTTCGACGGCGATCTTGGCGGTCTCGGCATCGCGGATTTCACCGACCATCACGATGTCGGGGTCCTGACGAAGAATCGACCGGAGGCCGGCGGCAAAGGTCATCCCCGCCTTGACGTTCACCTGCGACTGGCGGATCAGCGGCAGGCGGTATTCGATCGGGTCTTCGAGGGTGATGGTGTTGACATCCATCTTCGAGACCTCGTTCAGAGCCGAATAGAGCGTCGTCGTCTTGCCCGATCCGGTCGGGCCGGTTACCAGAATCAGGCCGTTGGGGCGCTCGAGCATCCCGCGGATAATGTCTTCCTTGGGCCCGAAGCCAAGGTTCGACAGTTTCACCTGCAGGTTCGACTTGTCGAGGATGCGGAGGACGACGTTTTCGCCGTAAACCGTGGGCAGGGTCGAGACGCGCAGGTCGATCGGCTTGCCTTCGACCATCATCTGGATGCGGCCGTCCTGGGGGACGCGGCGTTCGGCGATGTCGAGGCTGGCCATGATCTTCAGGCGCGAGATGATGGCACCCTGCAGTTTCTTGGGCTGGGTGTAGATTTCGCGCATGATGCCGTCCACCCGGAAGCGGACCCGGAGGAGGCTCTCCTCGGGTTCGATGTGGATGTCGCTGGCCTTCTCTTTGACCGCCTGCGCCAACATCAGGTTGACCAGTTTGACAATCGGCGCGTCGCTCGCCTGCGCGGCAAGCGAGTAGGTATCGACAGCCTCCTCTTTCTCCTCAGCGCCGAGCACCTGGACGACCTCGTCGAGGGCGCTGGTGGTGCCGTAGTAGTGGTCTATGGCCTGGTCGATGTCGTGCTGACTGCAGATGGAAGGCTCGACTTCGAGCCCGGTCGCGCGGACGACCTGGTCGATCACCGCAAGGTTGAGCGGATCGACCATTCCGAGGGTGAGGGAGTTGGCGATGCGAAAGAGGGGAACGACCTTATACTGCCGGGCGAACTGCTCGGAGATCAGGTTGATGACACTGGAATCGACGGAGTAGAAACTGAGCGATACATAGGGGACGCCGAGTTGATCGCCTAACGCGGAGAAGACATCGGTCTCGGTCAGGTAGCCGAGGTCAATGAGCGTTTCACCGATCTTCTTCTTCGCTTGTTTCTGCTGAGCGAGTCCTTCGTCGAGTTGTTCCTTGGTGATGAGGCCCTGGGCGATCAAGATTTCGCCCAACTTCCTGCGTCTGGCCATAGTTGCAGTTCAGGGATGTATCAGGGTGATGTAGGATTCAGGCGGAGGTGTCGAATCAGGGTCATTCGTTCAGGAACTTCTTGACCGTTTCGATCAGGGTAGCCGAGTCGAACGGCTTGGTGAGGTAGCGTTGGCGCCGGTCTCGACGCCGGTCGAGCGGTCGTCTTCGCCGGCCAGGGCGGTGAGCATGATCACCGGGATGTGCCGATACTCCTCGTCGAATTTCAAGAAGCGGCTGATCTTATAGCCGTTCATCTTGGGGAGCATGATGTCGAGCACGATCAGGTCGGGCTTAAGGCGCCGCGCTGCGTTGAGGCCTTCGAGGCCGTCGGTGGCGGTGTGGACAGTGAAGCCCGATGCCTCAAGGCGCATTTTGATCGCCATCAGCATATCGGTTTCGTCATCGACGACGAGGATCTGTTTCTTCTCGGCCACTGTGATGCCTTCTTGTTTCGATGCGGTTAGATAATAAATTAATGTTAATGCTAATGTTAATGTCAATCATGTCATCTGGCGATGAAGATTGGCATTAGCATCAGCCTACGCCGGCTTGGTATCTTCGCCTTCCTGGGCGGTCTGGAGGCTGAAGTAGAAGGTCGAGCCTTTGCCTACTTCGCTAACCACCCAGATGTCACCGCCGTGCCGGGTAACGAGGTCCTTTACCAGCGGCAGGCCCAGTCCGACACCTTCCTGGAACCGCGGGTCGTTTTGGTCCACCAGGCGGTGGAAGCGCTTGAAGATGTTCTCCTGTTCGCCGGGCGGAATGCCATAGCCCTGGTCAGCGACGGCAATCTCGATGCGGTTGCCCTTGGCCAGCGCGGTGATCGACACTTCGGTATTGTCGGGCGAATACTTGCGGGCGTTTTCGATGAGGTTGGTAACGATCTGCGTGACGGCATCGCGGTCGGCATAGACGAGTGGCAGGTCCGAGGGCAGGTCGACCGTAAGCGACATTTCCTTCTTGGCAAGTTTCGGACGCAAGGACGCGGCGACCGTCTCGATAAGCGGGACGATCTCTTCCGGCCGCAGGACGACGCTGAAGCCGCCGGTGTCGGCGCGCGCCAGCGTCAGGAGGTTTTCGATCAGGCGCGCCAGTCGCTCGATATTCGCTTTCATGATCTCGATCAACTGCTTCTGGTTCGCGTTCAGGTCACCCGCTACGCCGTCCATGATGAGCGAGATGAACTCCTTGACGACCGCCGTTGGGGTGCGCAGTTCGTGCGAGATGTTGGAGATCAACTTGTTCTTCATCTCATCGACGGCGCGCTCGCGGGTGACGTCGTGCATGGCGATCAACATTGCGCCGCTGTCGCCGGAGGACTCCGGGAGAAGCGTAACGTCGAGGCGCAGGAAGACCTTATGATTGCGCCACATCAAGTCGGTGTGTTTGATGACCGTCCGTCGGCCTGATTGGGATTCGTCGGCAGCATGCAATTCCTGCCAGCACTCCTGGATATTGCAGTGCAATCGCTCGGCAACCTCTTCGGGGGAGGGCTCCTGACCGGTCGGGATCTCGAGCAGACTGCGTGCCACCGGGTTGAGCAGTGTCTGCCGTCTCCCCATATCGACGACGACGAGTCCGTCGAGGGTATGCTCGACTATGGCCGACGTCATCCGTTGCTGACGTTCGACCGACCGCTTCACCCGGTCGAGGAACTCCGAAGCCCCGCCTGCGACCTGTCTGGCGAACTCGGTCCACCTCTTGTGGAAATCCCGGTCGCTCCGGGATGCGGCAACGATCAGTCCGACCGCCGTGCCGTCGGAGAAGAATGGCACGGCGAGGGACGACTCGAAGTTTCCGGCGGCATCGCCATCGTCACCCGGCAGGAGGTCGTGAAAGAGGTCGATCGTAACCGGCCCGTGCCAGTCAGGCAGTGTGGTGCCGTGCCGGTTGATGATGGAGACGAGTTGTTGCAGTTCGCCGTAGGTGGGATGTGAACTGGCGCTGAGGCGTGCTTCGCCCGGCCGGAGGTCGTAGATGAGGGCGACATCGGCCTGCATCTGGCCGGTGATGAAGTCGAGGATCAGTTCGAAGCCCTCGCGGTAGGAGAGGGCCGACATCATCCGGTCGGCGAGTTGCCGCAGAAGGGTCAGTTCAGCGACGTGGCGGCGTAGTTTGTCGCGTTCTTCGGCGACGGCTTTCCCGAGCATCTCGATTCGCTCGTTGAGCCGCACGGTGGCGATCTGGTTGCGGACCGACATGGTCAGTTCGGACATCCGGACGGGCTTGGTCAGGTAGTCGCTGGCGCCGAGCCGCACTGCCTCGACGGCGGACTCGGTCGTCGCGTAACCGGTCAGGATGATCACTGCGGTGCGGGAGCGGATCTGCTTCACTTCGCGCAAGACATCGGTGCCGGTGATGTCGCCGAGCCGAAAGTCGGTGAGAACCAGATCGTGCAGACTTTCCCGGAACAACTCCAGACCTTCCCTGCCGCTCGAAGCCATATCGACTTCATAACCTTCGGTCTGAAGTATCCGACCCATCGTATAGAGCACCGGCTCTTCATCGTCGATGACCAGGATGCGCGGCGTCACATCGACGACGGGTGCGATCAGGTCGCCATCGCCTTCTGTACCGACGGGGGGTATATCGGTAAAAGTCGGGACCGGCGCGGTTACCGCTGACGCAACTCCGTCGAGGGCCATAACCGGCGCGACCTGCGGCGGTTCCGACAAGGCTGCCGTTGCAGGCGGTTCAGTTTTCATTTTCCCCATAGTTTGAGGACATTGCGGCGGCGCCCATCTGACGCTTGATCATCGACTCGAGGTCGATGGGGTCGTTGGAGCGCGAGATCGCCTCTTCACGCGTGACTGTGCCGGCTTGCAATGCTCTCAGAAGCGACTGGTTCATCGTCATCATGCCGAACTTCCCCCCCACTTGAATCATCGAGTCCATCTGGTGCACCTTGCCTTCGCGGATGGCGGCGCGGATGGCGGAATTGGCGACCATGATCTCGCAGCACATCACGCGTCCGCCGCCGATCTTGGGCAGTAATTGCTGGCAAATGACGCCTTGCAGGACGAGCGCGAGTTGGGTGCGCACCTGATCCTGCTGGTCGGGCGGGAAGACGTCGATGATGCGGTTGATGGTTTGCGCTGCGCTGTTGGTATGCAGGGTGCCGAAGACAAGGTGTCCGGTCTCGGCTACGGTGAGGGCAATTTCGATAGTCTCCTTATCCCGCATCTCACCGATCAGCACGACGTCCGGGTCCTGCCGGAGGACACTCTTCAGGGCGCGCTGGAAGGATACAGTGTCGGAATGAATCTGCCGCTGGTTGACGATCGACTTGCGATGCTGATGGATGAACTCGATCGGGTCTTCGATGGTCAGGATATGAAGCGGCTTCTCTTTGTTGATCTTGTCGATCATCGCCGCCATGGTCGTCGATTTACCCGATCCGGTCGCACCGGTCACCAGGCAAAGCCCGTTGGGGCGGTCGGCGAGTTCCTCGACCACCGGCGGCAAACCAAGTTTCTCAAAGGTGCGAATCTCGAACGGTATAGCTCTCAGCGCCAGGGCGACGCAGTCGCGCTGCTTATAGACGTTGGCGCGAAAGCGCGAGAGTCCCTTGATGCCGAACGAGAGGTCGAGTTCCGACTGTTTTTCGAACTCGGCGCGCTGCGTTTCGGTCAACACACCGTAGGCGAGTTCCTTGGTATCGTCGGGCGATAGGCGGGGATATTCGAGCGCGACCAGATCGCCGTCGATGCGTATCTGAGGTGAGGTTCCAACGGTCAAGTGGAGGTCTGATGCGCCACGCCCGATCATAAGGGTCAGGAGTTCGGTCAGATCATAGACCGGCTTCTTGGGAGCACTTTCGGCGGAGGTGGCTGGTGCGGCAGCAGAGGGGGTTTGAGTCATCGGCAGGGCGCCTCGCTAAAGGTGAAAAGAGCGGTCTTCAATGCGCCTTCCGGTGGGTCGGCACTACATCGTCCTCGTTCCAGGCCATTGCTCCGGCGCCGTCGAGTCCGCGCAGGCGAATGCGGAAGTCCGTCGCGCTGGACGCGAATCTCAAGCCGTCTTCGAGGGAGATTCGGCCGGCGCGGACGAGCGCCAGGAGCGACTGGTCGAAGGTCTGCATCCCGTATTGGCCGTAGCCTTCGAAGATTGCGCGGCGGATTTCGAGGGTCTGTTCGGGGTCGATAATCATCTTGCGGATGGTCTCAGTCGTTACCAGGATTTCGACGGCCGGTATCCGACCTTCACCGTCGGCGCGGGGCAGAAGTCGCTGTGAGACGATCCCGACCAGCGTCGCGGCGAGCATGTAGCGCACCTGGTTGCTCATCTCCATCGGCACCATCGAAATGATGCGGTTGACGGTCTGTGCCGCGTCCATAGTATGCAGGGTCGAGAGGACGAGGTGCCCGGTGTTGGCGGCGGTTAGCGCGGTCAGCATGGTTTCGCCGTCGCGAATCTCGCCCAGCATGATGACATCGGGGTCCTGGCGCAGGATGCGGCGCAGCGCTTCGCTCCAGGAGGGCGTATCGCGACCGATCTCGCGCTGCTGGATGGTTGCCTTACGCTCCTTGAAGGTGAACTCGATTGGGTCTTCGACGGTGATGATGTTGACTGCGCGCGACTGGTTAAGGGTCTCGACCATTGCCGCCAGAGTGGTGGACTTGCCTGATCCGGTGGCGCCGGTTACGAGGATCAAACCACGTGGAGAATCGACCATTTCGGCCAGGATCGGCGGGAGGTTCAGGTCGGGCAGACTCGGGATATCGACCCGGATGTGCCGGATGGCGATGGCGATCCCGTTCATCTGCTGATAGACGTTGACCCGGAACCGCCCGATGCCGCGCAATTGATAGATAAAGTCAACCTCCATCTGACGCGAGAGGGCTTCCCGTTCGCGCTCGCTGATGACGTCCATCAGGATTGCATCGACGGCCTGGGGGGTGAGCAATTCCCGCGAGAGGTCGGTGATTTGGCCGTCGATCCGCACCTTGGGCGAGGAGCCGCTCTTGATGTGCAAATCCGAGCCGCGCAGTTCGACCATCCGCTTCAGGAAGCGGTCGATGTCGCGCGATTCGTCGAAGACGGCGGAGGTCAGGCCGGGCCGGACGTGGGTGGTGGTATGTTCCCAGCCGGAGCCGTGCGGGGTAAAGCCTTGAGAGACCGGATGCGGCGCATCGATAGCCGCCTCCGCGCGGATGTCTTTGTTGTGCATCATTACAAATTAGGCATATTGCAGGGGAGTATCAAGTGGCAAGTAATAAATATCAAGTATCAAGTGGCAAGTAGCAAGTGCAGAAAATAGAGTCTGAAGACGTCATCGACGTTGGGGACAATCTGCGATAAATTAGTATCAAGTTAGGGAATTAAGCGAACCTACAATGTCGTTCCCGCGACAGCGGAAACCAGTCGATGCAATCTGAACTGGATGCCCGCCTGCGCGGGCATGATGATACCTCTACATTGCGCTTGACTTCTCAAGCAGATATTAGTTGATCTGTCCGACTGTGAGAGTCAGTTTGCCGGAGGGGCCGGTGTAGCCTTCGGCACTTACGAGCATAAAGAACCGTTCCGGCAGAACGTGCCGCCACATTATCGCCAAGCCGGTCCTGAAGCCGCTGTCGTAGGCGAAGCGGTTGCGCTGAACGACGACGCCGGTGCGGCTCGTCCGTCGCTCATCTAATTGGGTCAATCTAAAAGCGAACGAAGCAGCCCAGAGGTTGCTCCCGGCGGGACGGAAGACGCCGAACTGGATCGTTCCCTCGTTCCAATCGAACCGGCTGCGGCGCGACGACGACGGGCGGCCTGAGGGATACTGGTCGTCGGCAAGTTTCGACTGATTAACCGTCGCCCGTCCCGATATATAGGGCCGAAAGCCCCGGTAGTCAACCGGCAAGAGAGCGGTCCAACCGAGTCCGGGCGAAGGGCCGTAGTCCCCGCGCGGTTCGGAACCGGAGAGTAATTGCAGCGAAACCAGCCCGAATTCAGCCCAGAGGTTCATATAGGGTGATACGCCCCGCCCTGCCGCGAAACCGACGCGTCGGATGTAAGTCAAGTCATTTCCGAGGTATCTTCGGTCGAACGATCCGTCGAGCGTCGCACCCCACCGGGAGGCGCTGCCCGGCGCATAGGGGAAAAGCGGTTCGGATTCAGCAGCGTGCGAGATGCAAATGCAGATACTGATGCTAATGCTGAATGATGCGGCAAGCAGCGCCGTTCGGTCAACAGCAGGACGAATCCGACTCATTGATCGACGCTGATGATGACGATCCCATCGACATCGGTGTCGCCATCCCCGTCGATGTCGCAGATTACGGTGACGATGGCCGACCCGGCGCTGTTGCCGGCGGTGAATAGGGTGAAGGCGACGCCGGCGGCGTTGGTCACGCGGGAGGCGTGCTGAAGGCTGCAGCCGCCGGGGTTGGTGGTGATGCTGAAGCCGAGCGTAACTCCCGAAACGGGATTGCCATATTGGTCGGTCGCCGTCGCGGTGACGGTTCCGATGCGCCCGAACTGGAGCGCGGCCGGGTTGGCTTCGACGGCAATTGCTGCCACCGGCCCCGCGGTGATCGTCACCTGCACCGCATTGGCCGCGTCGCCGGCGGAAGCACTCACCGCGTAGTCGCCGGCTTCGGTGGCTCCGGAGAAGCGGCTCGACGCGGAGCCATTGCGCGTCCGGACGGCGGAGGGCGAGAGGACGCCTTCGTCGGGCTCGACGGCAAAGAGCACCCGGGTGTCGTCGGCGACACGGTTGCCATAGACATCGAAGATGTCGGTCACGATGTCAACCGAACCGCCGGCAGCGACCTGCGCGGGATCGGCGCTGATGTCGATCTGTCCCGGATCGCCGGGCAGGAAGGTGATCGGCGATGAGCGGCCCGAGGTGTCTCCGGCGGCAGCCACGACCCGGGCGGTCTGCCCGGCGACGGTGCCAGCGGTGTAAGTTGCCGCCGCCGATCCGGTCGAATCGGCCACCGTCTCGCCGGGTGCGATCGAGCCGCGCCCTGCCGGGTCGATGCTAAGTGCGACCTCAGTGCCCTCCTCAACCGGATTCCCGAACTCATCGGTAATGCGGATCGTAATGGGGGTTGCCGTCGCTGCGGCGAGCGAGTAGGATGCGGCGCTTACGCTGACCGAGTAAGGTTCGCCGGCGAGATAGGTGAGATTCGCTATGGTGGTGCTGATGGTCCCGCCGCGGCGGCTGGCCTGGACGGTGAATTGGGCTGCGCCGGCCGTGGTGCCGCTTGAAAGGACCGTCGCCGCCTGCCCACTCACGGTTACAGTGGAGGCGGGATCGAACGAGCCGTCGGGGGCTTCGAACCGGACCGAGGTGCCGTCGGTGGCGGGATTGCCGTTGGCGTCGGTAACGTCTATGACGATCCGGGTGGTATCGCCGCCGACGGTAAGTTGTCGCCGGCCCAGGGTGGCTGCGATGTTTGCCGGAGGCCCGGCTACGAAGGTGAGAATCGGCTGCTGGTCGAGCAGCGTCCCCCCGGCGCGGACCTCGACCCGACCCTCCCCTACCGATCGTCCGACAATGGCAGCCGAGGTTTGGCCGGATTGGGTCGTTGCCGCGGCAGGCTGAGTAACGAGCGCATCCCCTCCCACGACCGAGACCGCGACCCGGTCGGGCGGGACGTTGGGGATGGCGATGCCGCGCGAGTCGTAAAGTGTGATAGCCACCTGCGACTCCTCAGCGCCGTCGGCGACGATCTCGGTCGGGGTCAGGACCACCCGCGACCGGGCGGCGTCGATCACCTGCGGCAGACCGGTGCCTTCGAGGAACGCCACCCGATCCCCATTGGCCGAGGTTATCGTTGCGGTCAGGGTGATGGTTGTGGCGTCGATCCCGCCGACATAGTTGAAGAGACGCACCCGGAAAGTAGTTACGCCGCCGCATTCGACGAGCGTCACCGGCTCGCCGACCGCTTCACCCGTCAAGGCGAGGCCTTGAACGGCTTCTCCCTGAGGATTTTCACCCTGCACGCCAATCTCGATGGTCGTCCCGGCTGTCAAAGGATGCCGGAAACTGTCGGCAACGGTCAGGACGAAGTCGCGGAAGCCTCCGGCGGGAATGGACCAGCCGTCCGAGGTGTCGAACCTCGCCAATGTCGGGCCGGTTACGAGGACGATGGTGCGCGAAGATACCTCGCGGTTCTGCCAATCTATGGTCTGGGCGGTAATGGTATCGACGCCGCCAACGGGCTCGGGTGCGGTTGTTCGCAGGATGGCTCGCGCCAGGCCGGACGAGTCGGTCGCAGCCGAGCCGGTGATGACGCCTCCGGTAGCACGGAAGCGGACGACGGTGCCGGGCGTTACAGGGTTTGAAAAGCGGTCGCCGAGAACAACGTCTATGATCACCGTGTCGGGCGGCGTTCCGAGGATGCCGGTAACACTGCAGCGGTCGTTCAGGACGGCAAAGTGCGTCCCGTCGGGCGGCCCGCCATGAATGGCGACGGAGATTGCCCGCCCGGCAATATTGGCGCCGGTCGAGGCCGTTATTTGAACCGCGCCGGCGTAGAACCCCGACCGCACCGTAACCGCGACCCGGCCCAACCCGTCGGTGCTTATTGAGTCCGGCTGCAAGTAGGCTACGGCGTCGGCACCGACGACGTCGGGATCGACGAGGCTGTCGGGGCCTTCGAGGCTGAAGCGCACCGTCGCGGGGGAGAGCGAGTCCACCGGCACCCCGCGGTCGTCTCGAACTTCGAAGAGCAATGCAGCCGTTTCGGGCGAGCCCGATCCCCGCACCCCGATGCTTGATCGGTCAGCCGAGACGAAGACGATGTTGTTAGCCGTGCCGCTTACGAAGAGCACTTCAAGGGATGCGGTCGCATCGCCGGTCGAAGCCCGGACGAGCGAGCGTCCGGTCTCGAGCGCGCTTGTGAGACGACTTACCGCCCGACCCTCTTGATCGGTCTGGACGAGGGCGGTAACCTCGCCGCGGGAGGCGCTGAACGAGACGTTTTCGCCGGCTCCGAGCGGGTTGTCGAACCTGTCGAAGACCTGCGCACGCAAAGTCGTATTGTCGATACCGTTGGCGCGCAGAGTATCGCGATCGCTTTCGAGGGTGAGGCGGAAGGGCGCACCCGGCCGCAGGCGGATGACCACCCGGTCGCTCACCTCGCCGGAGACGACGCGGATGGTGTCGAAGCCGGTTACGCGCCCGGCGCGGTAAATTGCAGTGGCGACGCCTCCGGCGGTGAAGCGGGGCGAGACCACCGTCCCGAGTTGTGCCGAAAGGCGGATTTCGGTCAGGTCGGCAACCGGCGCGCCGTCCGCGTCGAAGAGGCGCAGCGTAATCTCGGTTGAGGCGTTGCCGTCGGCGACGAGGATGGCATCGGCAACGGCGATTTCGATTCGGGCCGGTTCTCCACCCTGCAGGTCGCCGGGGAGCACGGCGCGGCTCGAGTCGCGAACTTCACCCGACAAAGCGGATATCCAGACTTGCCGTCCGGCGCGGTCGTTGGCATAGGTGAGCCAGACGCCGTTGGGGTAGTCGATCGGGTCAATGGGGGTGAGGACGACGCCGCCGCGGGTGTAGCCGGTGCCGGTGATTTGGGCGAGGGTATCGGGATTCAGCGAGAACCGGACGACCGTCGAATCGATGACCGGGTTGCCGGCACGGTCGCTCACGACCGCCGTGACCGGGATGGCGGTGGTCCCGCCGGCCGGACGATGAATAGTGTTGAGGTCGGGCCGGACGACGACCCGGGCAGATGGACCGGCTTCGATTTCGAGATTACCTCCGGACGCCAGCAGCCGGCCCTCGTAATAGACCGCTATCGACGCCTGGCCCGACCGGTCGCCAGCACGGACAGTTGTCTGAGCGATACCGTTGTCGGTCGTTGCAGCAAACGTATCGGCTCCTCCGGCAAAGGTAAGCCCGAGCCGGGTCGCTTCGCGCAGCACGAGTTGGGTCCCGTCGGGAACGAGGCTTCCTCCAGCGTCGCGCACGGTGACGATCAGGTCTGCTGTCTCACGCCGGCCGCTGCCGGTTATGGAGATGAGACGGGGAGCGATCTCGATGGCCGCCGTCGCCGGGAGTGAGGCGAGACATTCAACGGTCGTGGAGTCGGCCAGACCACCGTAGGTTGCGCGCAATTGAGCGCTGCCGGGCGAGGGCGGGGAGGTGAACGCGACCCGTGCCGATCCAGTGCTGTCGGTAAGGGCTTCGCGGCCAATCAGCCCGCGGTCGGCGGCGAAACCGACTGTCCTGCCGATGAGCGCGACATTACGGGTCGTCTCGATTAGATGCGCCCGGACAACCGCGGTCGCCCGCCCGTTGGCGGGCAGCGCGCCGGGCGTTGCTGTAAGGCGCAGTGTTACTCCAAGTTGATCCAGTTCGATTGCATCCGCCGCACCGCCGCCGGCAGTGGCTTCGACCGCGAGAGTCGTATCGACCGAAGAGGCAAAGCCCCGGAAGGTTGTCCGGGCGAAGCCATCGCCATCGCTAAGAACTGAAGCCGGCGACACCGTTCCCCCCGCAGGCGCGGCAAATGTGACCCGGATATTTGCTGCCGGGTTGCCGACAGCATCTACGACGCGGGCGGCAAGGGCGACGCTGTCGAGGCCATCGCCAAGGAGACCCGACTCCTCTGCAGTGAGGGTGAGTGTGCCCACCACCGGCACAAACCTAACGCTCCGGCGAGTCGTCAACGTCCGTCCGTAGGAGACATCGACGTTGGCAGTCCCCGGACTGGCCGCAGCCCGAAGCGGGACGGTCGCTTCGCCTTCTTCGCTGAGAACGGCGGTGCCGGCGATCTGTCCGGCGTCGGTCGTGAACCGGACGCTTTTGCCGCCGACCGGATTGCCTCCGGTGGTGAGCACCAGCCGCGCAGTCATCAGAGCGACGGCGCGGCCGTTGGCCGGGATGCTGTCAGGGGCGGATTCGAGCGAGAGGGTCAAGCCTTGCAGAGCAACCGCTACCGTGTCGGCAAGGTCGCCGGCAATCGCCCGGACGACGAGCGAGGTGTCGCTCACCGAGGCAACGCCTCGAGCAAAGACCGTCGCCTGACCCGAGCCGCCAGTGCTCGCGGTGTCGCGGGAGAGGCTGCCGCCGGAAAGGATACCAAACGTAACGGGAACACCCTCGACCGGCCGGCCGAGGGTATCCCGGACGACCGCAGATATCGACGTCGAATCGACGCCATCGGCAAGCAGGGACGCCGCTCCGGCGGAAGCATCGAGATAGGAGAATCTACCGGCGAAGGCGACAACGAGGGTCTCGGCGAGGGTCGTTCCCTCCGGTCCGTAGAAGACGCCAACCGATGCGACGGCGGGCCGGTTGGCGCTGCGGAGTTGAACGCTCGCTTCGCCGCCTTCGCCAAGCCGGGCAAAAGGCGCAATAACGCCGGCGGTGGTGGTGAAGCGGAGGGTATCTCCCGTCACCGGATGGCCTGAAGTGGTCTCGCGAACCGAGGCAAGGACCGTCGAAGTTGAGCGCCCGTCGCCGGTGATGAGGCGCGGCTCAGCGGAAGCCTCGAGCGTAACGCCCCGCAGCGCGACGACTCCGGCGGAGCGGAGCCGGCCGTCGCGGGAAGTCGCAACGATGCCGAGCCGCCCGTCGGCTGTCGAAGGTGTTCCCGTAGCCCGGGCGCGCAGGAAGCCGTCGCGGTCGGTCCGTCCGACGTTGGGGGAAACGACTCCGGGTCCGTCAAACTCGATGGTGACGACCTCGTCCGGCGCTCCGCCCCCCCATGGATCGGTGATGCGCGCGGCGACGTCTGCTGCAGCCAGCCCACTGGCGAGGATCGAACCGGGAGTTACGGTCAATTGGATTGCCGCCGCGCGGTCGATCAGTTGGACATAGACCGTGTCTTCGAGCGTGTTGCCGTAGCGGGCGCGGATCATCGCCCGACCGGGCTGTCCGCCGGCAGTGTAGGCGGTTGTGGCGAGGCCGTCTTCAGAGAGAGGAACGGACTGCGCCACCGCACCCCGATCGGTGGCGAAGAAGACCCGGCCCGGTGTAACCGGGTTGCCGGAGGAGGTCTCGACGACCCGTGCGGCAAGGTTTGCAGTGGCAATGGCGTTGGCGGGGAGGCTGTCAACATCGGCTGAAAGTTCGATAGTGATGCCTCGCAAGCCCAGATAGATCGTGTCGCGATAGGCGCCGCCGGCAGTCTGTGCGACGATGCGGATCGAGTCTTCGAGGGTCCGGGCAATACCGGTCAGGACCGTCGAAGCGAATCCCTCGTTGCCGGTTACGAGCCGCGACGACCTTAGCGCGCCGCGATCGACTGCGAGGTCGATGCGGACTCCGGCTGCTCCCCGCTCGAGGCCGTCGAAGGCCCGGGCTGTAACGACCGCGGTATCGAGGCCGTCGGCACGAATCGAAGCAACGTCGGTCGTCAGAACGATGCGCGCAATCACCGGAAGGAAGACGACGGCGACCGAATCGCGGATAGTTCCGCCGAAGCGGGCGGTTATGCGCGCGGTGTCGGGCCGGTCGGGGGCGGTCAGTTGGACGGCCGCGAAGCCGTCCGCGTCGGTCAGGGCAAACGAGCCGATGGCTCCGGCGGTGGTGGAGAACTCGATTCGGCGACCCGGCGCCGGAGCGCCGTCGGTGGTGCTGAGCCGGGCGGTAATGGCAACCCGGGAGCGCCCGTCGGCGAGCAGCCGGTCATCTCCGGAGATTACGGAGAGGCGCGCTCCCCGCATCAGGATCGTTGCGCGGGAGCGGACTTCGCCACTGACGGCATCGATCTGCGCAGGCGCGTCGCGGTCCGACGCCGGAGCGGTGAAGAGGCCGGTTACGGTCCCGTCGCCGAGGGTGTTCCCGACAGCCGGTTCGACCCGGCCGAAGTTATCGGGAGTTAAGGTGAAAGCGATCCGGTGACCGTCGGCGACCGGATTGCCATTCGAGTCGGCTGCCAACGCCAGGAAATCGGCGGTTTCGCTGCCGCTGGCGAAAAGTGTTTCGGCGGAAGCCCCGAAACGGATGAACGCCGGGCCTCGCGGTTCGAGCCGGATCGTCCGCTGATGGAAGCGGGCTGGTTGATCGGCAAGCGAGGCTCTTAGCAGCGCAGTCCCGGTGGCTCTGCCGGCGGTCCAGTCGAGCGTTGCCATACCACGCTCATCGGTCTGACCAATGCCGAGTTGGGTGCTTTGCAGCGCTCCGAGCCGGACGCCGGCGATGGAGAACCGGTCGGTCGCGCCGCCCTCGACCGCGCCAATGATCTCGATTCGGTTGACCCCTGCAGCAACCTGATCGGTCGGCAGGTTCAGGGTGTAATCGCTCCAGAGACGGCTGCGGGGCAGCGCCACTTGATCGAGTGGCTGGCGGTTGATGTGGACTTGCGTTCCGGGCAGGTCGATGCCGCGCAACTGCGCCTGAAAGCGAAGACCGGTCACGGCATCGGGATCGTCGATCCGAAACGACGACTCCCAGCGCACGACATTGGACGCTTCGGCCGGATCGAGCAGGATGACGACGGGGCTTTCCTGGGTGAACCTCACCGAAACCCCCGACACCGGTTGACCGGCCGGGTCGGTTACGAGGGAGGTCAGGCGGAGCGTTGAACGGCCGTCGGCGGGAAGTTCGTTGCGATCGGGTGTCATAACGATAGAGAGCCGTGCCGGATCGGGCAGAAAGAGGACGCTGTCGGCAGCGGTCAAGCCTTCGCCGTAGAAGACCTGTACCCGTGAGGTGCCATTTATGACCCCGGTGGTGAGGCTGTCGAGGTAGGTGCCGTCGGCGCGGGTGGTGCCTTCGGCTTGAATGGCGCCGAGGGAGGCTCCGATCCGGAGCCGGGCGCTGCCGATAGCGGCGCCGGTGGTGGTCTCGTTCAGTTGCACCGCGACACCGGCCCGGCTGCGCCCGTCGGCGTAGAGAGCCCGGGGAGAGGTCCGCACTGCGAGCCGGACTCCGCGCAGGGTGACGGACGTCGAATCGACGACTTCGTCCGGCTCAAGGGTCGCCGGGCGGTAAGGTTGGACGGTTGTCGAGATGGATCGCGAGATGGTGAGCGAGTAAGCGGGTAAGCGCGTGAGCGAGGAGGGGGGAGGTTGTGAAGGCTGCTCTGAATCGATGGAGACTATCCCGGCATCTTCTCGCTCACTCAGGCCCCGCTCACTCGCTAACTCGCTTACTCGCTCACTCGTCGCCGTCGCCCGGATGCGGACGATGGAGTCTGCCGGCAGCCCGATGCCGGTATAGAGAGCGGTGAAGATGCCGTCAATGCCGGTGCGGCCGCTCGACGGAGCGATGCTTCCGGCGTCAGCCTCAAGCACAATAACCACTTCGGGCGCAGGCTGGCCCAAGAGATTCGATGCGAAGACGACGATGCGGGTGGTGTCGAGGCCATTTGCGAGGAGCGACCGCCGGGATGGTGAAACCGAAACCCTCGCCAAGGCGGGAATCAACTCGATATGGGTCGAGTCGGGCGCGAGGAAACCTAACTGGCCATAGACGACCGCCGTGCCCGTCTCACCGCCGGCGGTGAAGGTCGTCCGGGCGCGTCCCGATGAGTCGAGCAGCGCGAAGGGTCTGATCACGCCGCTGCGAGCGCTGAACCAAACCGTATCCCCGACGACCGGACGGCGGCCCCGCCGTTCAACGGCTTCGCAGGTTACGATTGCAGGCGTCGCGCTGCCGGCCGAGAGGCTGTCGGGGGAAGCGGTCATCCGTCTCTCGATGGACCGGATGTCGAGGTCGGCAGACCGGCGCAACGAGCCGGCGCTGGCGAAGATGCGCAGCGATGAGTCTTCCTCAACCGGCGGCGAAGAAATGACGACGAACGCCCGGCCGGTCGAATCGGTCAAGACCCGCACCGAGTCGGGAGGCTGGTCACCGATGCCAAACCAGACCTCAGCCCGGGCGACGACGCCTCCTCGCGGGTCGGTCACGGTTGCAGTTACGCGCGACGATCCGATCCCGCCGGCCAGTATCGAAGGCGGATCGAGCGCTATGGTTAACCCGCCAATAAGGGGCAGCAGTTCCAGGGCGGTGCTGTCGCGATGCGCCAGTGCATAGCGGGCGGTTACGAGAGCGGAGCCGGTTTCGCCGGCGGCAGTGAAAGTAACCGATGTCGTTCCATTGGCATCGAGGATGCCGGTGGCGGGCACCTGCCCGAGTAAAGCGCTAAAGCGGATCGTATCGCCGGAGACCGGATTGCCGGAACGTGTCTCGTGCAGTTGCGCCGTAATCTCTGCCGTGGAGCCGCGCCGGGCGACGAGGGAGTCGGGCGACGCGGTTACACGCAGGGTCAGTCCCCGGATCAAGAGGTGGAGGGTGTCCGAGGTCTCGTCGGAAGACGCGACTGAAAACTGAGTCGAGGGAGTCGATCGCATCAAAACGTGGGAGGCATCGGTCGGGGGGGACTCCGAAAGGTGATGCGCGGTTTGGCGATCGACGAGTGCTGCCGGCCCGCGCGCACCCGGCATAAGCGTCGGCGACGCGGCAATAGCGCGGATGACCGCAGTCGTATCCTCGATCCGGGCCGGCGCGATGTAGTTGACCGATGCGGCGCCGTTGTCATCGGTGACGGCGCGGCTGCCGGTCAAGGTCCCAGTCGAAGCGGTGAACTCGACCTCGATGCCGGGCGCCGGCCGTCCGGTTCCTCCGAAGACCCGTGCGGTGAGGGTTGTGCCGCGCTGTCCGTCACCGCGCAAAATGGTCTGCCCGGCCGTGAGGTCGATCCGGCCGACGGCTTCGGCATAGCGCACCAGGGTCGTATCGGCGAGGAGGGGGCCGTAGCGGGCGACGATCCGGTCGGTCAAGCCGGGGCGTCGGGCTGCGGTCAGGGTCGCGCGGGCTACACCCGACTCGTCGGTTTCAACGCTACCGGCGATGGTGCCGTAAAGCGCCGAGAAGGTAACCGGCGACTCAGCCACAGCGCGCAGATTCTCTTCCTTGACGACGGCTACCAGCCGCGCTGTGGCCTGCCCGTCGCCAGGAATGAGTGTATCGGCGGTCGTTATCGAAATGGAGACACCCCGGAAGTCGATGGTCCGGCGGGACTCTGCGCTATCGGCTGAGGCAACGATCGACAGGTGCCGGGACGAATCGTGCCTTAGCGCGGCATCCTTGACATTCGTCGATTGCTGATGTGTTAGAGCCCTCCGGTCGTCACCTTCGGGCGGCATTCCCGACCCGGTGGCGAAGGAAGCCGTTATGGTGCCGGTGAGGCCTTGCGCCGAGGAGGGCGAGGTGAGTATTGTCGTAGCCCGTCCTTGGGCATCGGTGGCAACCACGGTGGAGGCTTCACCGTTGATCGTTCCGGCGGAGAGATCGATGCGGATTGGTATGCGGGCGATGGAGTCGCTGCGAGAGGTAACATCGATAACGATACGGGTGGTGTCGAAGCCGCTGGCGAGGATCGACGGCCGGCCGATGCGCATGGTGAGGTCGGAAGATGGGGGCAGGATCTCGACCGTCAGCATCTCGCGCAGGTCGGCGGCGGCGATGAAGATGGAGTCGGTGCCGGACCGTTCGCCGGCGAAGTAACGACCTTCGAAGCGGCCATTGGCATCGGTCGTATCGGCGGCGGTGATGGTGCCTTGGGAAGCATTGAACGAGACGACGATTCCGCCGAAAGCGGCGCCAAATTGATCGACAAGGCTGCCCCGAAGCCGCGCCTCACCGCCGGGCGCCAGACGCGAAGGTTCGACAGTAAGTCCGGCGACAAACATCCGCCGCACGGGGGGGCCGACGGGATTGAAACTGCCCTCCTCCTTGCACTGCAGAATTAGCGCCGACAGGAGGATAAGGCTGCCCGTGATCCGGTTAGGGAAGCGTCTGATTAGTGCCGATAATCGTCGCATTCTGCATTCTGCATTCAACACTCTTCATTTCTTGGTCGGCTCTTTGGCGGCTTCGACAGGGACGTCATCCTTCAGGATGCGAGGCGTGATGAAGATCGAGAGGTCGGATCGTTCCTTGTGATCGACCTGATGGCGAAAAAGCGGCCCGATCAAGGGCAGCGAACCTAACAGCCAGACGCGCTTCTCTTCCCAGATTTTCTGGTCGCGAATTAGCCCGCCGATGACCGCGGTTCCGCCGTCGCGCACTTCGATGCGGGTATCGGCCTGGCGGGTCGATATGAGCGGGAGGCGGCTGCCGCCGCTTTCCAGCCACCCGGTGATCTCCTCGACCTGAGGTTTCAGTTCCAGCATAATCCGGTCGTTATGGAGAATGTGCGGCACCACTTCCAATTTAATCGGGACGGTGCGCTCGGTGAAGGTGATCTGCGCACCGGCGGCTCCGCCGGCGCCCGAGGTTTGACTGATCCAGGTGGTGAGTCCGACGGAGATCGTAGCGGGTTGATCTTCGATGGTGGTCAGACGGGGTTGGGAGAGTAGTTTCGACCGGTTCTCGCGGAGCAGAAGTTCCAGAGTGACGTTGAACTGGGTCGTTGCCAGCGAGCCGAACTGGACGGCTCCACCGGTCGCAGCATCGATTGCTCCGCCGAGATTCCACTCGGTGCGTCCCTGATAGTTGCCTTGTGCTTTGAGCAATTGCTGCCAGTCGATGCCCATCTGCTGATCGTCACCAAGGGTGGTCTCGACGAACTGGACGTCGATGGCGATCTGACGCACCGGACGGTCGAGGCCTTCGATCAGTTCGAGAGCGCGCTTGATATTGGGCGCGCGGTCGGTGATGAGCAGAATGTCCGAGCGCGCCAGCGCGCCGGCGCCGGTGCTGGCGGCGCCCCCTTTGGCTCGGGCATAGACGTTGGCATTGCCCCATGGCGAGAGGACTCGTGCCGAGTCCACCGCGCGCTTGATGTCGCTGGCATCGCTGAACTTCAACTTAACCAGTTGGGTCTCCATTCCGAAGCCGCGACCTTTTTCGAGTGAATCGGGCGCTGAGACCAGCAGGATGTTGTCGAAGACTTGATACTGGTAGCCCTTGGCGCGGAGGATCGCGTCAAGTGCGGCTCGGAGCGTGACTCCGGAAAAGCGTAGCGATACGACCCCCATTGTGTCGGGGCCGATGATCAAGTTGAGATCGTGCTGCCTTGCCAGGAGCCGTAGGATGTCGGTGATCGCGCGTCGTGAAACTCGACCGATTCGACGACCCCGTCGAGGATGTTGTCGGTGGCGGAAGCCGGTTTTGTAGCGGCAAGGGCACCCAGCCCCGAAGAGAGGAATAGGTTCCAGGCAAAGATGAACCGAAACAGGCATCCCCGGTGATACCGGAGGCGCTCCATCAGTACGCCCGGAGAGGCCAGGCAGCGTCCAATCATTGCGCGCCTCCGCCCCAGGTGAGGGTATAGGAGCGTCCGCTCTTGGAGAGCCAGACCCGGTCGCTGTCGATCCGTTCCACGATCATCCCTTCGATTTCATCGCCCACCCGGACGATGCGCGAGTTTATCAGGGCGTATCTATCCCGCCCTTTGACGGATATACCGCCGAGTTTCATTCCGGCGACCATTTCGGCGTCGTCGATATGACGCTGCACCTGCACGAACGGGTCGCGGCCCCAATTGGCAAAGACGACCGGATCGCGGCGGGGGCGTTTGGGTGCTTCGACAACCGGAGTTGCAGGCTCGCTCCCGGCCGGGGCGGAGGGGCCAGCTCCGCCGAGTGGCACACCGGGCGCTTGAGGAGGCGCTTTGGCGGTATCTGCTGCCGCTTCCGGCGGAGGATCGGGCTTCTTCCAAATGAACCGGTAAGGGTCGTCGATAAGAAAGTAAGCCGCCGCCGCGCCGATAAGGGCGATCATTATCTTCTCGTTCTTCTTAATCGCCACCGGTCTGCCGTCTAAAGGTGAACATAAAGAAAGAGCCGCAACTTGCAATCGAGCATCGGGTAGCGATTGGGGATGGGGAGAATCCCCACATCCGCAATGGTCATATTGAACGGCAGGTCGGCCACGCCGTCGAGCATCCGTCCGAGATCGAGATAACGCCCTTCGAACTGGACGTTGAGCGGTACCTGCATCACATGCCGGCCGCTCATTTGCGCTCCCGCCTTTTCGAGGGCGTAGAGTTCAAACAGCGAAGGTTTCATATCGAGCAGCGTCAGGTTGTTATTGCGAGCAGATTGAATGATGGCTTGCGCCAGTTCGACGATCTCGGTGCGGGGGGGAAACCTCGAGTCCCAGACCTTGGTCTCGGCTTCGAGGTCTTCGATCTTCAAATTGAGCGCAGCGGTCTGAATCTTGTAACGATTGACGGCTGCAAGGGAGTCCTCCTGGCTGGATAGCAGGACTTCCTTTTCCTTGGTAGCGGAGGCGACCGGGCCGTAGAGGAGGAAATACCAGGCAACCACAGCGCCAATCGCCATCACCCCGGAGAGGATCAACTCCTCGCGGGGACCTAACTTAGCCTTGGTCAAAGCCACTTTACGCGCCTCTCATGCTATATTCCACAGAGGATGCGAAAGCGGAGTCTGCCGTTGGCAAGAACGGCTACCGAATCGACGGCGACATCACGAAAGTGGCCGGAGTTTTCGAGGGTAAAAACGAAATCGACCAGTTGGACATCGGTCAGGCGGCCCTGAGGGTAGAGGTTGCCTTCCAACTCGAGCACCCTACCGAAGATAGGTCTCTTGCTGATCCTGGCTCGAACGCTGTCGTCGCCGGCTGTGAGCGGGCTTCCGAAAGCTGAGGAGAACGACGTCAGGATGTCGCCGATGTTGAACCCCGCAGGCTCGTCGGGAGACTTGCTCTTCTTCGTATTGGAGGACTTCTCTTCGACCTCGGGGACGAAGAGGGTCTGCATCTGGACGAGGTAGATGTTATCCGGCACGAGGTTCGAGATGGCCTTGAGGTAACGCGGAATTTCAGGTTCGCCGATGCGGATCGACTCGAAGTCCTGGCGGCGTTCGGCGAAAGCTCGGGTCAGGTCCTGAACTTGGGCTTCGGCTTCGAGGAACTGGCCGCGCACCTTATCGAGGTCGGCGATCTCGGCGTGGACCTTCTCATAGTCTCGCTCGACGACAACGCTGCGGCGGAGGGCGCTTGCGTAGAACAGCGTCAGGAGTCCCATCAAGCCGAGCAGGATCGGGGTGATGACAGCGCGGGCGGCCTTTAGTTTCAGTTGGGTTTTGAGCGCAGCCGGGAGGATGCTGAGCGACTTGCCGTCGTCGAGTCCGACGGCGAGCGCCGGCATATAGACCGGGCCGGCTTCGGAAGCCGCTTCCATCACCTCGGAGGCGCGGCTGCGATGGGCTTGAAGGCGCGAGAGGGGGCTGCCGACGATGACGTCGAGGCCGATATTCTCGGAGAGGAACTCAGGCAGTCGCTTAAGTTGCGAACCGCCTCCGAAAAGGAGCATCTTGCTGACCTCAGCACCGCTCCGGTCGCGGCGATAGACGTCGAGGGAGCGGTTGATCTCGGTCGAGAGCCGTTCGACGACCGGGCGGAGGATGACCGCCGCGCGCATCAGGGCAGTATCGCGGTCGCCGGGGAGCCCGATGTCGATCTTATACTTTTCAGCCTGCGGTTCGGTCAGTTCCTCGCCGCTCGGGCCGAGCGGAGCGCCGGTCAGAGCGGCGGTGAAGTCGTCGCCGCCGCTGGCAAAGGTTCGGGCGAAGATCAACGTAGAGCCTTCGAGGATGCTTATCGCAGTCTTGGCGGCTCCGATGTCAACGCAGAGGACAGCGCCCGGACCGGTTGGAATGCCCGCATAGTCGCGCACCAGCGCCCGGTTTGCGGCCGGCGCGGCGGTTATGGTCGAGGGGACGAGTTCGCTCTGCTCGAGCCAACTCATCCGCTCGTTCAAGACCTTGCCATCGACGGCGAGGATCTCGAGTTCCTGTTTGCCTTTTTCCTTCGGGTTCCAGCCGCGATGAGCGACTTCGCAGGTGTCGAGCGCGAAAGGGAGGTCTTTCTTGATCTGGAACTTGATGGCATTGGCCAGTTCTTTGGCGGCGCCACCGGGGACGCTTACGCGCCGGACGACCGACGAGCGGTCGGGGAGGATGGCGCGCAGTTCGGCTTTCTTAAGGCGTGAAGACGGCAGCAGTTCGCCGATCAGTTTCGACATCAGCAAGCCGGACCCGCCTCCGGCTTTGCGCATTCCGATCGGAATGGTTCGCTGATCGAGCGCGACGATCTGCAACGTCGTTCCGGAACGCACCAGTTCGACGACCTTTACGGCTGCGCTTCCGATGTCGAGGACAAAGATGCGTTTGCCTTTGGCACCGATGTGCAGGGGTGGTTTTTTCTCTTTGGGAGGGGAGGCTTTCCCGGAAGTTGGCGGACTATCGGACTTGGGCGACCGGCGCGGCTTCAACTGCCGTTCGACCTTCCGCCAGAGGTCTTGAAGCGGGGAACTGTGAAGGAGCATCTCGAGTTCGGCGGCGTTGAACTCGGGAGCATCCTCGATCTTCTTGAGCGGCCCGGGTTCGGAAGGGGGGCGAGGTGGTTCCAGAGGCTCGATCCGAATGGGCTTGCCACCAACGGTAGGGGGCGGCTCAGGCGTGGGAGTCGATGGCGGGGTGCTGCGAGCCTTCCTAAGCAGTTCTTCCAGTGCCGAACTGGTTGGGCGCGGGGCAGCGGATTGTGCAGCCTCCGCGACTTCGTGAAGTTCTTCGCGAACGACATTCGGTTCCGGGGTGCGAAACCGTGCGACGGCGACGGGCGCCTCGGGAGACTCGACCGGTGCGGTTGTTTCAGAAACGCCTGGTGCTCCACCTTCTGCGCCCCGTCCGCTGCGAATGATCTCGAGCAGGCGGTTGGTGGCCAGTTCGCGCTGCTCATCCACTGAACGCCACCTCGCGCGATACGACGGTCTGGACGACGTCTTCGTCCACCCAGGGGCGATCGGTGCGGAGCATCTCGATGATGCAGTTATGGCAGAGGTTGGTGATCCGGCGCGGATAGCCGCGCGTTACCACGAAGACCTCTTTGTAGGCTCCGTCGGTGAAGAGCATCCGTTGGCCGTCCCACCCGGCCTGGCGGAGGCGGTACTCGATCATTTCCCGGGTGTCGGCTTCGTTCAGCGGATTGAGCATATAACTGGTCGTGATCCGGTCTTCGAAGTTGGGATTCCGGTTCAGTTTGGGCAGGAAGTCAAGTTGTGCGAATATGACTAATTGCAGTAATTTGAATTCGTTAGTTTCGTAGTTCAAGAGGTTGCGAAGCGACTCGAGGTAGGTCGGGGTCAGGTTCTGGCCTTCGTCGATCACGAGCACCACGATCCGGTTCTTTTCGACGCCCTGCTGAAAGAGGTAGGTCTCGATGGCGTTCTTGCACTCGAGCACCGATCTCGCCCGGGTCTTAATCCGGAAAAGATCGACGATGTTGCGCATGAAGGCGTATTCCGAGGGGAAGATCGGGTCGAGGATGAGGCCGAAGCGGTAGCGCTCCTGTTCCTGCCGGAAGAGTTGCAGGAGGGTGCGGGAGAGCGTCGTTTTGCCGGTTCCAATCCGGCCCAGGACAACAGCCAGACCGCGCCGGAGGCGGATGGCGATTTCGAGTCGGCTCAGGCACTCGGTATGCTCGGTCGAACGGAAGAGAAAGCGCGGGTTGGGCGACGAAGCGAATGGCTCTTCGCGCAGACCGATCAGGTCATAGTATTCCATCGTTCTTCCGGGCGACGATCTCCCGTATCGGAACGCTGCGGCGGCGCAGTTCGATAATCTTCTCGAGGTCGCGCAGGGCGTCTTCGCCGAAGATGCGGTAGTTCGACCGCTCGGCGCGGGCCGATTCGCGGATCAGGCCCAGTCCGATGTAATAGTTGATGGTATGAATCGACAGCCCGGTGCGCGACGCGAGGTCGCCAATCAGGAGCACGGACACCAAGTTCTACCCCCGTGTGTGTGACGCGAGGCTATTCGGGAATGGACTTCGGTTAAGCCGAAGCCGCGGGGAGAGAGCTCCCGGGAACTAAGTCTAATCTACAATTATTTGCAAATAAAGGAATTGCGTGAATTGTCAACAACGTCCACTCTATACCTGTAGAGTAAAGTCGATTTTAATATAGGAAGCCTCGAACTTCCTGTCAATAGTAGTGGTAGAGTGTGGCAACTAAAGTTTAATTCCCTGATCCAGCGATAGCCGTTTGCAGTTTTCACCACTGGGGTGGAAGCCAATTGTGCGGTCAGATGTCCTCATCTGACCGCTCCGCCGTCGGATGGGGACATCCGACGGCACACTTACCGCCGGATTAGGGTTCAATTTCAGGCTAACAGCGATGTAGGCTGGACTCCTTTAGAGAGCCAGTTGCGCACCCAATGGGACAATAGCGGTTGAGGCGCAATATTTTTGTGCAAAAAGTGGCTTCAACTATTGACAAGCCTTACTCTTGGCAGTATCTTGTCCTCTTGAGAGTTTCCATACCGCGCGAAGTCGGCCGGGCAGCCGTCTGCGCCCGCCACTTTGGGGTTCGTCTTTGAGGGGACGTGCCCGTCCCATTGTCACTTCAGAGCCTGCGTCGTGCATGCTCGAGTTCCAAGTTTGAGTGCCACCGGCACGACGGGTCATTAGTTTCATAGAATCATCACAGCGAATGCACACTTTCTCGGAGGTTGCAGAATGAAACGTGTAACTACAGAGGTTGGATTTGCGCGCATTCTCGGCGCGATGTTTTGCGTCGCCCTCCTGGCGATGCCGGCATCAGCCGGGTTGACGGTCGATCCTCAAGCCATCGATGCCGAAATGAACACCGGCGAACTGCAGGAGTTCAACATCGATTTGATGAATGACGGGGACGCGCAGATTAACTGGCGGACGGACATTGAGATCATCCGCGAGCCGAATCAGCGTCGGGACGCACTGGGCCGGAGGCTGCGCGCCGCCGGGCTGTTGGACGATTTCGTCTTCCCGCGCCCTGACGGTCGAGTCCCCGCCAGCACCGATCCGTTCTGGGGGAACGGGGCGAACGGCGCCGGAATGGCAATGCTGGACTTCGTCCGGCGGGGCGGCCCGCGCCGCGATCCGCCCGAGTCGCGCTATGCCCTCTTCAAGGAGGTGGGCGGCTGGGGCGACCAGATGGAGCAGATGTGGGGGCAGTTAGAAGCCAATATGACGCAGTTCAACAGCGGTCAAATGGGCAACTTTGCCATCGACGACTACGATGTCATCTGGATTCGCGAGTATCAGTCGGACCAGTTCAACACCGCCTGGAACAACAACCGGGCCCGGTTTGAGGAGTGGATCGACGCCGGCGGCGTCCTCTATCACGGCACCGGGACCAACAATTGGGGTGTCGCGCCGGTCAGTCCGGGCGGAATCACCCGTGTCGCGCAGCAGTATTCGGGGATGGGCATCGTCGATATCAGCAACGATCCCAACGCCGATAACTACAGTTACTTCGCCGAACTTTGCAACTGGCAGGGCCGTAACCAGTTGCCCGGCAACTCCTGGACGCACTCGGCGTTCCGCGCTGACATGTTCCAGAACATGGAGAACAGCGACTGGTGGCAGTCGATCGCGCATTTTAACGAGAACAATGCGCTCCTCGGCGTCGTCGTTTACAACTTTGGCCGCGGCTGGTCGGTTGTATCGGGCACCACCGACAGTCACCAGTATGTGAACTGGGCTCAACAGGGCATGTGGGGCTGGGCACTGCCGCGGCTGGCGCTCTACCTCGACTATCTCGCCAACCTTACCCGTTGGGTCGAGACCAATCCGGACGAAGGAGTGCTCCAAGGCGGAGCCAATTCGGCAATGGCGATTATCCTGAATGCCGAAGGCGCGCTGGACGGCGAGTATGCCGCCGATGTGCACATTCTCTCGAACGATCGGGAGAATCCCGACATCGTCGTTGCGGTTACCCTTCTCGTTCATGGCGCATCCGACATTGCCGCTCGTTGGGGCGCCGATTTCGGGTACCCCGAGATGATCAACTGGAACGGCGGATTCCGCGACGTCTTCGTCGGCGGAAACTATGCGGTTCCGGTTACGATCACCAACACCGGCACGGCGGCCCTTGAAGTGGGCGAAATCCAGTTCGGCGACGGCGAATTCTCCGCCGAACCGGCGCAACTCAACCTCGCGCCGGGGCGCCGGGAGGTGGTCAATTTGATCTTCAGCCCGAGCGACGCTTACGAGGTCGAGTCGAGCGTGATCTTCTTCAACAACTCGGCGGTCAATCCCGAGTTCACGGTCAACTATCACGCGCGGAGTTTTGCGCCGCCGGCGGTGGAGGTTAATCCTCAGGCTATCGAGGACGAACTTAACACCGGCGAACAGAGCGAGCACGTCGTCAACATCTCCAACACCGGCGACGCCGCTCTCGTCTGGGAATCCTACTTCGTCGGTATTCGCGAGCCGGGCGCCCGGCGGGATGCCTCGGGGCGGGAAATGCGCGAAGCCAACGGCGCCGGTCCGCAGCGCGACGATCCGGGCGACGTGCTGCAGGAGTTCGATATTGAATTCCCCGGCATCACCGGTCTGGCGTGGGATCCCGACAATGAAGTGATCTGGGGAATGTCGCATAATGAACCCCCGGCGATTTTCGCGTTCAATCCCGAGAACGGCGAGATCATCAACCGCTTTGACCTCGGCGATGTCCGCTACGTGGACCTGACCTATCGCGATGGCCGCCTATACACCAACGGCTGGCAGCGCGATCCGCAGACCATTCACGTATTCGACCTGGAAGGCAATCGGGTCGAACAGATCGAGGCTCCGGTCAACATGTGGCGCGGCCACTTCACTATAACGGATGATCACTTCTTCATTCGCATGGAAGAGGGCTGGGAGAACTCCGATGTGATCCAGGTCTTCACGTTCCCGGACTTTGAGGAAGTTGGACGGATCCCGGATGCCGAGCAGACCGGCGATCAGAGCACCGGCCAGATAATGTGGGTTGAGGCCGACCGGAGCGGTCAACTCTGGGTCGATGGCGGCGACCAACTCTATCAACTGAGCGTTGACGGCGGTTGGAATTGCGATGTGGTGCAGAGTTTCAACGTCCTTGCGGGCCGCAACAACCGCTCGGGACTGACCCACGACAAGTATGACATCTGGCGTGCGCCTTATCGTCTCTGGGAAGACCGTCAGACGGTCGTCCAGCGGATCGACGACGGCATCGCCGAGTCTTACTGGGTAGTCTGGGAGCCGACCGAGGGCGTGCTTGACGCCGGCACCGACGTCGATGTCTTCGTCACTCTCGATGCGACCGGACTGCTCGATTTCGAGTATCAGGGTGAACTGCGTATCGTCACCAACGACCCGCAGAATCCCGAAGTGGCGGTGTCGATCAGTCTGCTGGTGCACGGGGCGCCGGATGTGGCGCTGGGCTGGGAACTCGGGCAGGAACAGAACCTGATCGACTGGAACGCCTACCACGAAGACCTCTTCACCACCGGCACCTACGGCGTTCCGGTGCAGTTGACCAACATCGGCACCGCATTGCTCAATGTAGAGAGCATTGCATCCGCCAACGAGGTCTTCTACTGCGAACCAGCCGCGCTCGAACTCGAGGCTGGCCAACGCACCGAACTGATGTTCTTCCTTCATTCCGATGATGATGGCCGGCACGAAGGCGAGATGATCATCACGTCCAACGATCCGGGCAATCCGGAGATAGCGATCAACCTGCTCGGGATTACGCTTTCGCCGCCCATCATTGTCGTCGATCCGCAAGCGATCGAGGATCAACTGAACACCGGCGACATCAATGAGCACGTGGTCAACATCGCCAATCAGGGCCAGGCTCTGCTGCGCTATGAGATCTCGCATGAGATCATCCGTGAGCCGGAAGGGAATCTCCGGCGCGACGCGAGCGGACGCGAACTCCGCAACGCGGACGGCGGTCCGCGGCGCGACGATCCGGGCGACCTGATTGCGCAGTTCAATCAGCCGCAGGGCGCCGGCGCCAACATCTACTGTTCGCCGGTGGGCTACGACCGGGAGAACGACCTGGCGTTCATCACCGTTTACAATAACCAAATCCTCTCGGTCTATACCCACGACAACTACCAGAACTTCCGCGAAGTTCGCCGCTGGCAGGCGACCCTGCCGATGGACGGCGGCTTCTACGAGGGCGTGGTTTACATCTGCAACCTGAACCAGCCGACCCAGGTCTGGCGCTTCGATATCAATGGCAACAACATCGGCAACATGAACGCCGGCATCAATGCCTACGGTATCGCGTTCGACCATGAGGAGGGCTGGTGCTTCATTAAGGAGCAGGCGAACAACCAGCCGATTCAGGTTTATCAGATGGACGGGAACAACCTGGGCCAGCGCATCGGGACGATCAACAACTGGACGCAGCATGCAGCCAACAATGTGAACGTCTATGCACTGGAGTGGGTATCGAAGCATCCCGACGGGCAACTCTGGATCGGCCAGGGCGGTCTCAACAACAACGGGAACCAGAACGTCTATCAGGTGCACATCAACACCGAGAACTGGGCGTCCGACGCAGGTGTGTTGAACTTCCAGGCGGGCATCACCCAGCCTTACGATGCGGTGATGCACGACGGGCACAACCTCTGGGTCGGCGGCTGGGGTCCCGGCAACATCCGCATCTACGATGACGGCGTTGTCGAAGCCTACTGGCTCATCTGGGATCCGCAAGAGGGCGAAATCGAGTCCGGTGGCGACCAGAACGTCGTCGTTACCCTCGATGCAACCGGCTTGATCGGCGGCGACTACGAAGCCGATATGCACTTCCTCTCCAACGACCCGGCCAATGCCGATGTCGTGCTCAACATCCTGATGCATGTTACCGGTGTTCCGGTCGTCGATGTTAACTGGCCGGCCGGCATCGGTTATCCCGATGTGATGGACTGGAACCGCGCGTTCCAGGACATCTTCTCTGGCGGTCCTTACGACATCATCGCCCGGGTGGTCAACGTCGGAACCGACGACCTGCAGGTGAGCGACATTACCTGCGACAACGACGCCTGGTCGTTTGACCCCGTCGAGTTTGCACTCGCACCGGGCGCGCGGCAGGATGTGGTCTTCACCTTCAATGCGCCCGAACCGGGTGAGTATGACGGAACGGTGACGGTCCACTCGAATGCACCCGCGAATGATGGGCAGTACAATGTGGCAGTATCGGCTGATGCCAGCATGCCGCCGACGATCGTGGTCGATCCGCAGGCAATTGAGGATGATCTCAACACCGGCGAAATGTCCGAGCACGTAGTCAATATCGCCAACGACGGCGATGCGCTATTGCGCTGGGACACGGACGCCGAGATTGTCCGCGAGCCGGACGGCGCCCGCCGTCGGGACGATCTGCGGGCACGCGGTCTGCGTGCCGCCGAGGGGATGGAGCAAGTCGCGCAGGTGAATCCGTTTGCCGCGATGCGCGTCGTTCCGGCTACCAACGACCCCATTTGGGGCGACGGCTCGGTAGCGCTGCCCGAAGGCGCTGCCAACCTGCGTCCCGGCGTCAACCGCGGTGGACCTCGTCGCGACCCGCCTGAATCGCGCTTTGCGCTCTTCAAGGAGGTTGCCGGTTGGGGCGACCAGATGGAAGCTATCTGGCAGGAACAGGGCGCCGATATGACCCAATACAACAGCGGTCAGATGGCGAACTTCCCGATTGAGGAGTTCGATGCGATCTGGATACGGGAATACCAGTCCGACGCCTTCAACACCAACTGGAACAACAACCGGGCGCGCTTCGAGGAGTGGGTCGATGCCGGCGGTGCAATCTACCACGGCGTCGGCACCAACAACTGGAACGTCGTTCCGGTTCATGTCGGTGGTCTCCGCCGGAACCAGCAAGGCGACGGCAACGGTGTTGTCGTTGTCACCAACGATCAAGGTGCCGACAACTACAACTACCTTGCTGAGTTGATGCAGTGGCGGGGTGGTGAGGTGCTTCAAGGCAACGCTTGGAGCCACGCCTCTTACACCCGTCAGAACTGCGACGACATCGAGAACAGCGACTATTATCAGGCTATCGCCGTCGGTCAGGGTCCACAGCCGGATCGGATCGGGGTGGTGGTCTATAACTATGGTCGCGGTTGGGCGATTGCCACCGGCACAACCGACAGCCACCAGTACAACAACTGGCGCGGCCAGGCCTGGTTCTGGGGCAACGCCCTCGCCCGGCTCATTTGGTATCTCGACTACCTCGCGAACTACAACGCCTGGTTGTCCTGGGATCCCACCGACGGCGAGATCGAGGCCGGCGGCGACCAGAACGTGGTCGTCACGCTGAACGCCGAAGGTCTCGTGGAAGGCGACTACGAAGCCGTCTTGATGTTCCTTTCGAACGATCCGGCGAACCCGCAGGTCGATGTCAACATCCTCCTGCACGTGACCGGCGTTCCGGTTATCGAAGCGGTTTGGGATCAAGCAGCCGGCTTCCCGGACATCATGGACTGGGATCGCTGGGATGCCCGATTCCCCGACCTCTTCACCGGTGGACCTTACACCATTCCGGTCACGGTGCGTAACGTCGGCACCTCGCTCCTTCAGGTTGAGAGCATCAACAGCGACCACGACTACTTCTCCGCCGATCCGAATGCCTTCGAAGTGGCTCCCGGCGAACGGTTGGTCGTCAACTTCATCCTCAACGCTGAGGAGAACGGCGAGCATGCCGGCACAATGACGTTCACCTCGAACGCCGACAACAACGATGACATCGCCATTCGGGTGCACGGAACGACGACCTCACCGCCTGAAATCGTGGTTGATCCGCAGGCGATTGAGACCGATCTTATAACCGGCGAGTCGGAAGAGCACGTCATCAATATCTCCAATAACGGCGAAGCGCTGTTGCGCTGGGATACGGATGTCGAGATCGTGCGTGAGCCGGAGGGCGGTCTGCGCCGCGACGCCAGCGGGCGCGAGTTGCGCGACGCCGAAGGCGGACCGCGCCGTGACAATCCGGGTGACTTGATCGCCCAATTTGCAGGGCCGAATCAGGTGAACCAGTATTGGTCGCCGGTCGGCTACGACATGGACAACGACCTCGTTTTCCTCGCCAGTTACACCAACAGCCTGATCGTCGTCTATACCCACGACAACTACCAGAATTTCCAGGAAGTTCGTCGCTGGGCGATGCCTAACCCGATGGACGGCTGCTGGATGGACGGGGTGCTCTACTCCAACCAGCACGGCCAGGCCTTCCTGCACCGCTGGGATGCTAATGGCAACAACCTCGGCAACTTCAACGTCGGCTTCACCTTCTACGGCGTTGCCGCCGACCAGGACAACCGCCGGATGTTCTTCCGCGAGCAGGTCGCCCCGAACTACGACATCCGGGTCCACGAGGTGAACGACCAAGGCCAACTTGGGCAGCGGCTCGGCTCGATCAGCAACTACCTGCAGTTCCTTGACAATCAGATCATGTATCAGATTGAATGGGTCTTCCGTCATCCGGAGGGTCAGTTGTGGATCAGCCAGTCGAACATTCAGCAGATCCGCCAGATCCAGGTGAATGAGGAGAACTGGCAGGCGATTCAGCGGGTGGTGTCGTTCGCCAATGGCGGCGCCAACCAGCCCTACGACGCTGTCGTCCACGACGGCCACAACCTCTGGCAGGGTGGATACGCGCTTGCCAACTTCCGCATCTACGATGACGGTATGCAGGAACTCTACTGGCTGATGTATGATCCGCAGTCAGGCGAAATCGAAGCTGGCGGCGACCAGAACATCGTCGTTACCCTCGATGCAACCGGGCTGATTGGCGGGGACTACGAAGCCGTCCTGTCGATCTTCTCGAACGACCCGGCGAATCCGCAGGTCGATGTCAACATCCTGGCGCACGTTCGCGGTGCCGCAGCGGTTCAGACGAACCCGATTGCGCATCCGATGGATAATGCGCCGGAAGTGTTGAACTTCGCCAACACCTACGTGAACGGCCAGTCGCAACTGCGGGTGGTCTTGACGAACAGCGGAACGGAAGCGCTCCGGTTCGAAGGCGTAGAGATCGACAACCCCGATGAATTCGGGACCGATCTCGACGTCGATATTGAACTGGCGCCGCGGGAGCAGACCAGTTTCTACCTCCTGTTCCATCCGCAGGACATCGGCCAGCGCGAAGGCCGCATCACCTTCATCTCGACTGCCGAGAATGTCGATGACGGCCGGTTCTGGTTCGATGTTCAGGGTTTAGGCCAGACGCCGCCTGAAATCGGAACCGTTCCGGGCGATGACGAGTGGGTTCGCGTCGTTATGCAGATCGAGGACGATCCGGTGACGCGCCCGCTCCTGATTCGCAACCTTGGTGGAGATGGTGCCGACGACCTTCGCTGGGCCATCGACATCGAGGAGATCGAGCAGGAGAACGGACGTCGCCGCGATGCATCAGGCCGCGGTTTACGCAGCGCCGAGGGCGCTCCGCGCCGCGACCCGGATGCGTCGTTCCTCTTGATTCAGCAGACCAATCCGTGGGGCTGGAACCTTGAGAACGACTTCCGCGCAGTCCAGGGGTTGCAGTATCGCCGGGTCAACACACCCGATCAGATCGACAACCTCAACCTCGACGACTACCAGGTCATCTACTTCGGAAACTACGAGTCCGATGCCTGGACGCAACTCTACAACCAGCGGCTGGCACGGGTCGCGGAGTGGGTTGATGGCGGCGGTGTTTACTACATGTGCACCGGCACCAATAACTGGGGCGTCGCCCCGGTTCACCCCGGCAACCTGACCCGGCAGGCGCAGGTCTATGAGAACGTGGGTCTGACCGTTCCGGAGCAGGAAGACAACTGGCTGATGGACTATCTGAACTGGGACCCGAATCACGCCATGAACGGGAACTCGTTCTTCCACGCGGTCTATCAGCAGAACGCCCTGAACAACATCGAGAACTCGGATTGGCTGCAGGTGATCTTCATCTCGCAGCAGGGCCGGGTTCCGGTGATGGCTGTCTATCAGTACGGCAACGGGTTCTGTCTGGTGTCGGGCTGCACTGACGGCTTCCTGCAAGCCAATTTCAACCGCGACGGTGAATGGGGTCAGGCGATGGTGCGCGGCGATCATCTCCGCTACCTCGACTTCCTGGTCACCGAGGTGAATCGTTGGCTTACCGTTGAGCCGAATGAGGGCGTGACCGCACCCGGTGGCGAGACGGAAGCAACCCTCCTCTTCGACGCCTCCGATCTGGAAGACGAGCAGGAGTACTACGCCGATCTCCTGATTACCTCGAACGATCCAGTAATGCCGCTGGTAACAGTCCATGTCCAACTGCGGACCGGTCTGCCTGACTTGCGGCACTTCGGATTCGAGGAGACCGATGCCAACCACAGCCTCCTGGTTGACGACGTTTCGATGGATGACGAGACGGTTCCCACCGGTTGGGAAGTCGGTGTCTTCTCGCCGCGCGACGTCTGCTCGGGCGCTATGGTCTGGATCGCCGATGGCGAGCCTCAAGGCTTCGCGGCTTGGGGTGAGGAAGGTGGCAACGGCCAGTTCCGGAACGGTGAGACCCTCGTCTTCCGTCTCTGGGACGATGCCGCGGATGAGGAGCATCGCACCCGCGCCACCTATCATGAAGGTCCGTCGGTCTATACGGCTAATGCCTTCTCCTTCTTCTCGCTGGCGGTGGCGACGTCGCGCGATCTCCGGGTGGACTTCACCGCCAACTGGAATCTGATCTCGATCAACGTCGTCCCCGACCGGGCGCTCTGGACGCGCAACGAAGGTCCGGATGTCATTCGGATGACCAACCAACTGCGTCGCGATCAGAACAACCATCGGGTGGTGCTGATGAAGGACGAACGGGGTCGTTTCTACAACCCGCGCTTCGGCTTCAACAACATACCTTACTGGAACCTGACCGAGGGTTACCAGGTGAAGATGGATGAGGCGTTCTCAACGGTTTGGACCGGTCAGCCGATCGCGCCCAACGCCGATGTTCCGATCTCTACGGGCTGGAACTTTATCGCCTACTTCCCGGACTACCAGCTCAGTGCTGCAGCACCTAACTTCTACGTAGTGTCGCCGATCATCGATCACGTGCTGTTGGCGAAGGACGTCGCGGGCCGCTTTATGAACCCGCGCTTCCGGTTCAGCAACATGCAACCGTGGCGGGAGACGCAGGGCTACCAGATCAAGGTCGATGCCGACGTGACGCTGAACTACCCGGCCCCGCAGCAGATGCAGGCTTCGGTAGGCGGCGGTGCGGCTCAGCCGGGGGCCGGCCACTGGGCCGAGATGCCTTCGACGGGTCACAACATGTCGTTGCTCGTGACTTCCTTGGGCGGCCTGAAACTCGAGACCGGCGACCAGGTTGGTGCGTTCAGCCCGTCGGGTCGTCTGGTCGGTGTTGGGACGTCGGTGGAAGGGCAGTTTG
>Ga0194120_10001987_pt1 | contig 35976 bp, 32 predicted proteins | sample TA2MahCa65mmetaG_FD_148642 | JGI IMG/M metagenome (GOLD analysis project Ga0194120, IMG submission 148642) | Freshwater microbial communities from Lake Tanganyika, Tanzania - TA2015019 Mahale Deep Cast 65m | ecosystem: Environmental > Aquatic > Freshwater > Lake | place: Tanzania: Lake...
TGCCAGCACCTTCGCTGACCTCAAAACCACTGCGCGCAATCGGCTGTGCTCCATGCAACGCCGCCCGAGCCTGATCCGCGCCTTCTGGCAACAGGCTGAACTGCCATTGTGAAACTGTCAGGCATTTATGCAAGGCTCAATAATTAGTAGTTAGACCGCACTGTTGTCAGGGGGCGTCATGAATGTAGGCAATCTTAGGGAATTGGATGTCATCAAGGCATTTGCACTTTTCGCTATCGGCTCCGCTGTTGGCGGATTCATCGTTGGCGCTGTGGCGGGCATGCTCTTGGGTTTTGTTGTTGCTGTCAGCGGCGGCAATTTGGCGAACGCCCAGACTGGAGCGATGATCCTCGGCGGCGTGTTGGGTATTCTTGTCTCCTACTACATCTTCCGCACTGTGGCGCTGAAGATTCTCGCCCCAATACTCGTAGGTGCCGTAATCCCGCCCGCAGTTCAAAGTGCGGTCTAACTATGCGTTGGAGCGGACCGTGAAAGGTTGCGGGTGGCGCGCCGCAGGCGCGCGGACGATTATCGCGCCTGCGGCGCGCTGGCTGGGCTCCTGCCCGGCCGCTCAACGCGGACGTTAGACGTCAGATCGATGAGCGAACCTCGTGTTTCCAAGTTCCCAAGACGGCCAATTGCGGTCTACATCGTTGCAGGTCTTGGCTTCCTGTTCTTTGGGCTTATGGGCCATGACTTCCCGCCCTATCTCTACATCGGCGCCGCACTAACTCTTTTCTGCTTCTTCCAGGCGTACTATCAGAATGTTGTTGTGTGGTGGGGTGTTCTGATTCTGTACGCGGTCGGCGCGGTCTTCTATGGCTGGGCACTTATTGAGGATCTCATCATGCTCGCTCAGCATGAGCGCGGGAGGTTCACAAGAGCGCACCGCAGATGAGTACTCCCGCCTTCTTGAGCGGGCGGGTTTCTCGCTGATTCGTGTTATTCCAACAACGGAGCCGGCGAGCATCCTCGAAGCCGCTCCCAATTGATCGCGTTGCACCAACCAGGCAGGAATCCGGCTGCGCCGCCGCTGATGCTGGGCGTCAGAGCGCAGATGAAGACGACTTGCCGTAGCTACGATGTGTAGCTACAATGTCGCATGTTCGTCTGGGACGAGGCCAAGCGGCGGTTGAACCTTCGCAAACACGGCATTGACTTCGGGGATGCCGATAGGATCTTCCGAGGCGTGACGTTCACGGCCGAAGACACCCGGAAAGGCTATGGCGAACCGAGGTTTCTCACCCTGGGGTTGCTGGAGGACCTGGTGGTCTCGGTAGCCCATGCTGAACAGGGCGAGGAGATTCGCATCATTTCTGACCGGAAGGCCACGAAACATGAAGCGCGCTGCTGCTTCTCGCAAGTCACGTACTGACCTCGCCAGGGTACGTACCCTGCCCTACGGAGACATTGTTCGCAACGGCGACGCGCCGGAATTGACGCCCCAAATGTTCGCGAAGGCCGTCGCCCGGAAGGGGCTGAAGCCGGTGCCCAGGAAGGCACTGCTGTCCTTGCGGGTGGATGCCGACGTCATTGACTGGTTCAAGTCCCAGGGCGCCGGTTACCAGTCCCGCATGAACGCCTTGCTTCGCGCCTACATGGAAGCACACAAGTGATCTGCGCTCCAACTATGCGATGCAGCAGTCGTCGCGCGGCGGCACCCCGCCTGCACGACGTGCAAGCGGCCATCCAGAGGTCCGATCAGCAGGCGGCGCGCCGACTACGCGCCGCTGCTGCTCGCGGGCTTTAGGCAGCTACGGAGACTCTCGCCAGAGGGATAGCAACGATGGGACTGTTCGAGTTCATCATGATCCTGCTCTCGGTAGTCGTCGGACTTGGACTCACTGAGATCCTCTCGGGTGTCTCCAACCTCGTGCGAGCCCGCAGCAGCCTGCGCTGGTACTGGATCCATATACTCCTCCAGATCGGCGTCTTCTGCGCCCTTCTTCAAATGTGGTGGGAGAGTTGGCTGCTCAGAGCCGTGCCGGCGGTGTCGTTCTGGGCAGTGTTGACGCTGCTGGCCGGGCCAATCATCCTCTATCTGATCGCCCACCTTGTCTTTCCGCGCCCGGCTGAGGGTGCCGACCTCAAGGAGCACTACTACAGCCAGGCTCCTCTCCTCTGGGGACTGGTGCTGGCGGGGACCGCCGTCGGCACGTTCCTCAAGCCGCTGAGTCTCGGACAGCCCGTCGTGGTTCCGGACAATGTCTCCGGTATTCTCACCATTACGATCTGCGTCGTACTGATGCTGACGAAGAGGCCGCGGGTCCACTCGGTTCTCGCGCCGTTGCTCCTGGTCATCCTGATTCTGGACACGGTGTTGCCGCGCCCGGCCATCTCGATGCAATGAGCGCTGGCGTGCCGCTGCCTGATGCGCTCGAGCAGACCGTGAACAATCCTGAAGCGCCAGGTCGCCGGCGTGTGTGCCCGGCTCGCTCAACGCGAGCGTTATGCGGCATTTCCCGGAGGTACCAGTTGAATCCTGCTGAAGTTCGCGCGCCTGTCGACCGTTACCTCGACGCCTGCAACCGCAGGGGCGTTGACGGCACGCTCCGGGGTATTCGTCCGCAGGTGGAGTTCCAGAACGTTTCTGCTGGTGTGGTGAACGCCAGCATCAACAGACCCGCGCAACTCAGGACCCTTGCCCAGCAGTGGCGGTTGCCACGATTGCTTTTCGCGCCGTCGCTGCCAGCGATCCGCCAAACGGCCTGAAGAAAGGGCAGGTTCTGGACCTCTCTGGCCGCTCGGTGACACTCGGAGCGGCACCGGTAACACGAGGGAGAACGAGATGAAGCCATGGGAACGGAAAGTCGCGCCGCTTGGGTTCCTTCTCGCCGCGGTGCTGTTCGTTGTCGCCGCACTGCTCCCGCTCGCGAGCCGGCGGCCCGTCCACGCCACTTTCCTCGCAGTAGCCATCCTGTTCGGGATCATCGGCGCTGTCGCCTGGCGCAAGTCCGGAAGCCAGCCGCCGCCCCGGAACGACTGACGGCACGGGCTGCCAGTCACCCACACGTGGCCCTGCTCAGCATGCTCCCGGTGTCCGCAACTGACGATTGGCGCCCGGCGCACCCCGGTGCTGACGGACGGCCACGACGCGGCGAACCTGGACGGTCCGGTTTCCATCGGCGTATCGGCCGACGGGGATCAGATCACGCAGATGAACGGACAGGACCATGCCGGCAGTCTTTCGCTCATCAGGACTCCCTGGGCGTGACAAAAAGGGAAGCGTCCCCTTTTCCACGGACCGGGAGGTGGCGGAGGTCGAAGCCGGGGGTGAAGGCCGCGCGGCGGACCAGCGTGTACTTCAGGTGCCAGCCGCTGGCGACGGCGAGCAGCGCGGCGAGCAGCAGCAGGGTTGCGGCGGCCGGTGCGCCGGCCCAGGCGGCGAGCGCGAGTACGACCGGCAGCCAGTGGCCGGCGGCGGCGAAACCGCTGTTGATCGCGTGCAGCTCGCGGCGCGTGCCGTCCGGAATGCCGGGGCCGGCGAGGCCGGCGAGGTAGGCGCGCCACAGCGCGAGCCGCAGCGCCAGCAGCAGCACGAGGCCAGGCACCAGCCAGCCGCTGCGCTCCGGCGCGAGTGCCGGGCCGACGCCGAAATCGGTCAGCACCAGCGCGTGCGTGAGTACCAGCAGGCCGGCACCTTCGGTGAGGCCGGTGCTGACGACAACCGGCAGGCAGCGCGGGTGTCGCCACGCCGGGATGCCCTTGTCGGCGCGCAGCATGCGCGCCTGGCTGTACAGGAAAGCGAGGCCGAGCAAACCGGTGAGCCACGCGAGCGCCACCTGCGCGGTCAGCAGCAGCAGACCGCCGGCCGCGAACAGGAACGGTGCGACCGCTGCCTCGCGCGTCATCCACGAGGTCTGGATGTGACGGTACACGTTGAGTGCGCGCCATGGCCGCCCGATCTCGAACCACACGCAGGTCAGGCCGAGGCCGATCAGCGCGAGCGCGAGCAATACCGGAATACGGACGTCGCCGCCGGCCTGGCTGGCGCCGGCCGCGGCCAGCAGCAGTCCGCCGCCGGCGCCGCCGGCGATGAAATTGGTCGCCGCGCGCCAGTCCCAGTTGGTCTGCCGCTTCGGTGCGAGGGCGCTGGCGCCGCCGCTGGCGGGTATCGTCTTCATGCTTCGTCCCAGATGTAGTACACGCCGGGCTCGGTGCCGAGTTCCTCGTGCATCCGGTAGTTCTTCGTCTGCTGCAGCAACTGGCTGACGTTGCTGTGCGGATCCTCGATGTTGCCGAAGCTCATCGCGCCGGAAATGCAGGAGTTCACGCAGGCCGGCGTGACCTCCGGGTCGCGGCCCGGCACCTGCCCGGTGGCGGCGGCCACGTCGAGACGGTCCTGACAGAAGTTGCACTTGGTCGCTACCGACAGGCGGCTGTGGTCCGCGCCCAGCGCCTCCGGCGGCATCGGCTCGTCGCCGTAGGCGAACTCTTGCTCGTGCACGATCGAGCGCGCGTCGTACGGGCAGGCCATCACGCAATTGGCGCAGCCGATGCACAGATCGTAGTCGATGGTGACCACGCCGTCGGCGCGGATCTTCGTCGCCGTGGTCGGGCAGACGTCCTCGCAGGGCGGGTCCGCGCAGTGCATGCACGCCACCGGCACGAAGGTCCGCTGCACGTCCGGGAACTCGCCGGTCTCGATGTCGAGCACGCGGCGCCACTGCACACCGGGCGGCGTCGCATTGGCGCCCTTGCAGGCGGCCGTGCAGGTCTGGCAGCCGACGCAGCGGCGCAGGTCGATCGCCATCACGTAGCGGGTCATGCCGCGGCCTCGGCCATGCGGCGCACGGCCACGCGCACGATATCGGCGCCGGAGCCGGTCGCATCGACCAGGTCCAGCGACATCGGCGCGATCGTGTTCAGGCTGGGCAGGCCGAGATCCTTCGCGAACGGCGTCGCCCAGTGGTCGAACTGCCCGAGGATCACCAGCGTGTCCGGCCGCACGCCCTGGGTCAGCACGGCCTTGCCGTAGGTGGCGCCGATGTGCGAGCGGATCTCGACCCGCTCGCCGTCGGCGATGCCGTAGCGGCGCGCGGTGGTCGCATTGATCAGCACGCCGGCATGGCCGCGCACGTTGAGCGCCACTTCGCGCATCAGCGCGATGCTGGTGTTGCCGCTCGAGTGGTACTGCATGCTCTTGCTGGCCAGCAGCCACAGCGGGAAGTCCTCGAGCTTCGCGCCGGCCTTGATCACCGCCTGCTCCCAGTGCCCGGCGGCATCGTGCCACTCCGGCAAGGCCTGATACTCGGCGAGCTGCTTGTCCCACCAGTTCATGTGGTGTTCGTGCAGCCGGTTGCGCAGCTCGCGCCCGACCCGCAGCAGCCGCTCCTGGTACGGCAGCTCGTAACGCAGGCCGTGCGCTTCCATCACCGGCGTCAGGTACCACTCGAGCTGGGACATCGGCACCGTGCAGAACCCGTGCTCGCGGAACCAGTCGAGGTCATGCACCGCGCGGCCCTGCGTGAGCTCAGCGCTCGAAGCCCGGCACACGGCGTCCCAGATCTGGTCCACGCCCGGCGCCTGCGCCGGGTCGAGGCTGTAGTCGTAGCCCTCGCCCTTCAGCGGCGCGACGCCGCCGGTGCCGCGGTTCAACGCCGCGACGTAACGGTCGAGCAGGCCGGCGCGCCGGGCCAGCTCGGTGCTGATCCAGGTGAAGTCGCGCGCCTCGCCCTGTGGCGGCACGACCGGCTGGCGCAGCGCCAGCCCACGGCTCTTCCAGAACTGCTCGATGCAGCCGGTGCCGCCGATGCGGATCAACTGCGTCGACTCGAGGTCACTGGCCTCGGGCAGCAGCAGGTCCGCCATGTAGTTGGTCTCGTCGACCGTGTAGGCGAAAGCGACCGTGAACGGGAACTTCGCGATCGTATCGACCAGGTGGTGCGTGTCCCAGAACGCGATCGCCGGGTTCGAGCGGAAGATGAACCACAGCTCCGGCAGCGTCGGCGCCGGCATGTTGAAATCGGCGGGCCGTTCGTTCTGGAACATCCACGCGAGCTGGGTCGGGCCGAGCGCCTGGCTCCACGGCGAATCGCCGACGATCGGCACCAGCACCTTGTGCACGTTGCGGCCGGTCGGCTGCGCGGCCCAGTGCGCGCGGTCGGTCGGGTTGAAGTTCTGCGCGAGGAAACCATCCTCGCCGACGTGCACACTGCGCAGCCGGTCGTCGTGCGGGCGGTTGATGCGGACCATCGTGCCGACCGTGCCGCCCGGCACCTCGAGCGCGCCGACCAGCACCGCGAGCAGCGTGCGCGACCACACGCACTCATACGCGCCCCAGCCGTTGTTGACCGACTTGCCGAGCGTCACCGCAACCGGGCGCAGCGGCAGCGTCCGGCCGTCGATTTCGATGGTCGCGCCGATACTGGCGGCCGCGAGATATTCGTTGGCGATGCGGCGGATCGTCGCCGCCGGCACGTCGCAGATGCCCTCGGCCCATTCGGGCGTATAGCGGCGCATGTGCTCGACCAGCTTCGTGAATGCGGTCGTGCCCGCGACCGTGCCGAGCTGGTGGACCTCGTCGTCGGCATCCACGCTGATCGCGCCGGCGACGGTGTAGCGCCCGGTCAGCGCCGGCACTGCGCCGGCGGTATCGAACGGCACCGCGCGGCCGCTGCGTTCGTCCCACAACAGCGGCTTGCGCGTCGCCGGGTCGCGCAAGTACAGGCCGTCCGGGCCGACCAGGTACGGCGATGAACTGCGGTCGCGCAGGAACGGCACATCGAGGTCGACAAGCGGATGCTCGCAGACCAGCACGTGGATCAGCCCGAACATGAACGCCGGATCGGTCTTCGGCCGGATCGGCACCCATTCGGCCGAACAGGCCCCGGTCACCGACAAATGCGGCTCGACCTGCACGCGCTTGTAGCCGCGGATGCGCGCATCGGCGTGGCGTTTGACCGAGACCGGCCCGGCGGTCACGTCGGTGTTGGCGCCGATCGAGATCACGTAGCGCGAGTGCGGCGTGTCCGCCGCGACCGTGAAAGCGCGATGCCACAGCTCGCCGTACAGGTGCTCGGAATGCACGCACTTGACGCCCTGACCCGAGCCGAAGCTGTAGTCGATGCGGCCCCAGGCGGACAGGAACGCCGGGAACGTGCCCATGTAGCGGGCCGGCGTGCCGCCGTGACCGAAGCTCGCCGCGACGCGCGGCAGGCCGGCCTCGTCGAGCAGGCCCCTGGCGCGGATCTCGCGCAGCTTCGCCGCGACCATGTCGAGTGCCTCGTCCCAGGAGATCGGCACGAAGCCCGGGTCCTCGTGGCGTCCCTTGCGCGGGTTGCTGCGCCTCATCGGCGTCAGCACGCGGTTCGGGTTGTAGGTCTTCTGTACGAGGCCGTAGGCCTTGACGCAGGCGCGGCCCTGCGCCGGGTGCACGTCGGCCGCGGCGAAGTTCGGCTCGACCTCGGTGGCTACGCCGTCGACGACCTTGACGGTCATCAGGTCGGGCCCGGCGACGCAGTTGAAACAGTAGGTCGGGACCTTCCTGACCGATCGCGGCTCCTGGACTGCCATCTTTCAATCCTCCAGCGGCGCGCCGGCGCCGTCCCTGGCCCCTGTGGTCCCAGCGATTGCCATTGTTACGGTGCCGCCGGTCTTCGGCAAGCAGCCGGGGCGGGCCGGAGCGGGCTCCGGCCAATTCCACGTTACAGCGGCACCGGGCGGGCCCCGAGCATGGTAGAGCGCGCTTCTGTAACCGTCTGATACGGCAGGCGAAAGCCGGGCGAATCCGCGCCGCCGGGCTGGCGGGAGGCGAACGCCACCATGGTCCGCGCCCGCCCGGGGCATGCCTTCAGAACCTGCCTGTCGGCGGTCACCAGCGGTACGTCCAGAGCCTCGGCGAGCGCAACGAACTCGGCGTCGTACGCGGAAAGACTCGTACTTTCGATCACCCTGAACACGCGGTCGCTCGATACCAGGTGCTCCCGGCCGGCGAACGCCGCCTCCGCGCCCGCCATCACCTCCGCGACCTGCCTCGTACCGAGGGTACCGTCGCGCAGGTAGCCGGCGAGGATGCTGCGCATCTCGGAACGCCAAAGCTGCGGCACATGCCACTCCGGGTCGCGCTGCCGGACGCGCTGCGCGGTTGCGGTCAGCGGGCCGTTGATCCAGCAGTAGGCGACGACGCTGCTGTCGACGACGATCACGCCCGGCCCTGGCGCTTGTAGCGCGCGACCTTGCCATGATCCGCCCTGGGCAGCCGCGCGACGAACACGCGCAGCGCGCGCGCCTGCGCCTCGACGTCCACCACCGGCGCCGCAAACTCCGCCTCCAGGCGCGTCAGGATTTCGCTGTTCAGGCTCCTGCGGTTCTTCTCGGCGCTCTCCCGCAGCCGCGCATGCAGCTCCTTGGGGATGTTCTTCAGCGTCAGGTTGAGCATGCTGCCTCCATGGAACCATGATGGAACCACCACGCAACCATTGTAGCCGGGAGTTGCAGCATCGTCAGCCGCGCGGCCGGCTCGGCCGCCACAGCATCGGGCCGTGGACCGCGAGGTAAGTCAGCAGCGCCGCCGCCCACAGTCCGGCCGCCGCCAGCAGCACGCCCTCCGCGGGTGGGCCCAGTGCGTACAGCAGGCGCAGCAGCGCCGCCGTGAACATCAGCATGAAGGCGAACTGCATCGGGCGCGGAGCAACCAGCGGCCGGCCGGTGTGCCGCAGCGCGACGCGGGTCATCAGGCCGATCTTCAGCATGCCGTAGGCGCCGATCGTGAAGGCGTGGATCCACGCCTCGCGCGGCACGGCCGGGGTCAGTTCGGCCAGCGCCCGCAGCCCGAGCGCAACGATCAGCCACAGGTAGCCGAGGTGAATGCTCCACAGCAGCGGCTCCGAACGCGCCCGCCAGCCGCGCCAGCGCGCTTGTCGCCAGACGTGGATTCCGGCCGCGCCGAGCGCCGCGGCCACGATCCAGCCGGACGGCGCCGCGGCGAGATCCGCGCCGGCGAAGGCCAGCATCGCGACCGCGGTCGCGTACTCGAGCGGCAGCCAGATCGCCGCAGCCGGCTGGCCGCGCTCCTGCAGCCAGCGCCGCGTGAAAGCCGGGATGAACAGGCCGCCATACAGCGTGAACAGGAAGGCGAGCGCGTGCACGCCGAGCCGCAGCGCCCACTGCACGTCGCCGGCGGCGCCGCGCATCTGCGCGACGTGAAACAGCACGTTCGCCGCGGCGAAGGCGGCGAGCGGCGGCAGCGTCCACCAGAACAGGCGCCGGCGCGCGCCGCCGATGGTGGCGAACAGCAGCACGGCGAGCGCCGGCAGCAGCGCGCCGTCGAGCAACAGCACGAGCGGCGCCGGCAGCCAGCCGGCGCCGTGCATCGCGATACGACCGGCGAGCCACAGGATCGCCAGTGCCGCGAGCGGGCGGCCGCGCACCTCGCCGGCGCCGGTCCAGCTCGGCAGCGCGGTCAGCAGCACGCCGCAGACCAGCGCCGCGGCGAAGCCGAACAGCAGCTCGTGCGCGTGCAGCAGCGGCAACGGCAGCGCGACCTGCGGCCAGCCCCACCAGCCGGCGCGGGCGCCACTCCAGGCGATCAGCAGCAACGGTCCATAGACGGCCGCCGCCAGGAAGAACGGCCGGAATCCGCTCGACCAGACCGGGTGGCGGGTCAAGCCGGGATCACCCCCGCTGCCGCGAGCGCGGCGCATTCGGCGGCAGTGAAGCCGGCCTCGGCGAGGATCGGGCGCGTCTGCTCGCCGTACTTCGGCGGAAAGCGGAATTCGCGTGGAGCGTCCGGCCGGTCCATCGCGCAGGGTTGCATGCGGATCACGCGACCGTCCGGCAGCCGGGTCGTCGTCAGCCGCCCGGCCAGCGCCGGCAGGTCGCGCACCGCGGTGATGCCGTTGATGCGCGCGTGCGGAATCGTCGCCGCGCGCAGCTCGGCCATTGCCGCGTCACCGTCCATCGTCGCGGTCAGCGCGGCGATGTCGGCGTGCAGCCGGCGGCGGTCGCGCGTGCGGCCTTCGTTGGTGCGGCGCTCCTCGGTCGCGAGCGCGGCGAAGCACGGCCGCTCGGTCAGGCGCCGCCACTGCACGTCGCTGCCGATCGCCAGGTACAGGAAGCCGTCGCGCACCGGATAGATGTTGGTCGGCACGAACTTGCGGTGCTCGTTGCCGGCGCGACTGATCTCCCACGGTTCGCAGCCGAAATCCACCAGCGGCAGCGTCGTGATCAGCCACGAGGCCGCCGCCTGCAGCATCGACACGTGGATCTCGCGACCGTGGCCGGTCTCGGCGCGCTCGGCGAGCGCGAGCAGCACGTTGGCGTACACCTCGTCGCCGGCCTTCAGGTCGATCACCGGCACGCCGCACAACACCGGCGTGCGCTCCGCCTCGCCGGTCAGCTCGACGTAGCCGGCCATCGCCTGGATCACCGGATCGTAGCCCGGCACTTCGGGGTGCTCCGGGCCGAGCGCGGAAATCCCGGCCCAGATCAGGTCCGGCTTCGCCGCGGCCAGGGTCGGGTAGTCGATACCGAGCGCGGTGTAACGTCCGGGCAGCGTGTTGCAGCAGAACACGTCGACGTCGAGTTCCCGCAGCAGCCGGCGCAGCGTCGCCTGACCGTCGGGGCTGCGCAGATTCAGCGCGATCGCCTCCTTGCCGACGTTCGGCGCGACGAAGTAGCTGCGCCGGTCGTCGTCGGCGACCCGCGCGCCGATGTAGCGGTTCGGGTCACCGGGCAGCCCGCGCTCGGCGCCGGCCGCCTCGATGCGGATCACGCGCCAGCCGAGCTGGACGAAACGCAGCGTCGCGTACGGCATGGACAGGGCCTGCTCCATGCTGAGGACGGTGCGCTGCTTCACGCGCCGCCCGTCCAGGCCGGGGGTGCGGCCGCGCCGTGCAGCGCCCGGTACACGTGCTCGGGCGTGAACGGCAGCGCGTAGATACGGGTGCCGGTCGCATTCCAGATCGCGTTCGCGATCGCCGCGGCGATGCAGATCGCCGGCGCCTCACCGACGCCCTTGGCGCCCTGCGGCCCCTCGCCGTCGAGCGTCTCGATGAAGGTGATGTCCATCTCCGGAATCTCGGGCGCGGTCACCAGCTTGTAGTCGCGGAAGTTCGGGTTGCGGATCACGCCGTGGTCGACCATCAGATCCTCGGTCAGCGCATAGCCCTGCCCCATCACCACGCCGCCCTCGATCTGGCCCTCGATGCCGAGCCGGTTCAGCACACGCCCGACGTCGTGCGCACCGGTGACCTTCAGCAGCCGCACGATGCCGGTGTCGCTGTCGACCTCGACCTCGCAGACCTGGGTCGCCCACGCGTAGGCGGCCGACACGTCGCCCTTGAACTCGCGGTCCTGGTGCCGGCTCGGCGGCTCGTAATAGAAGGTCGTCATCACCAGCTCGGCACGGTCGGAGAAGTGCAGGCCGCGCAGGAACTTGCCGAGTTCGAACAGCCGCTCGCCGCTGGCGCGGCGCACCACACAGCCGCCGGCGAGGCCGAGCGCCTCCTCGGTCAGGCCGGTCTTCTGCGCGGCCGCGGCCAGGATCTTGGCCCGCGCCTTGCGCGCTGCGCCGATCGCCGAATTGCCGGCGATGAAGGTCGTGCGCGAAGCGTGCACGCCGACGTCCCACGGCGTGATGTCGGTGTCGTTGTTGACCACGGTGACTGCCTCGAGCGGCAGGCCGAGCTCCTCGCAGACGAGCTGCGCCAGCACGGTTTCCGAACCCTGGCCGATCTCGGACGCGCCGGTCATCAGCGTCACGTGCGCGAAGTCGTCGATCTTCAGGATCGTGCCGCAGCCGTCCGACGGGTAGATCTTCGCGCCGCCGCCGACGTGCAGCATCGAGGCCATGCCGATGCCGCGCTTGACCGGGCCGGGAGCGCGCTGCTGCGCGGCGTACGCCGCGTGCTTGCGCAGGTAGTCGCTGCGCGCCGCCGCGGTCTCGAGGCACTGCTGGAAGCCGCAGCTCTTGAACTGCATGCCCTGCGGCGTGACCTCGCCGGCCGTCTGGGCGTTCTTCAGGCGGAAGGCCAGCCCGTCCATGCCGACGGCCTCGGCCAGCTTCTCCATGTGCGCCTCGACCGCGAAGGTCGCCTGCAGGTTGCCGTAGCCACGGAACGAGCCGGCGTAGGGGTTGTTGGTGTAGATCGCAGCAGTGTGATAGAGACAGTGCGGCACGCGGTACAGCGACGAGATCGTCTGCATCATCACGAACGGCGTGGTCGCGCCCCATGAGGTGTAGGCGCCGTTGTCGTGTACGGTCTCGACCGTGCGGAAGGTCAGCGTGCCGTCGCGGCGGCAGCCGGAACGCAGCTTCAGCAGCACCGGCTGACGGGTCGGCGAAGCGAGGAATTCCTCCTCGCGCGTGAACAGCAGCTTGACCGGCCGGCCGGTGATCTTCGCCAGGAAGATCGCGATCGGTTCGAACGGATAGATGTCGAGCTTGGAGCCGAAGGCGCCGCCGATCGGCGGCTGGATGATCCGGATCCGCGCCGGGTCGATGCCGAGCGCCTCGGCGAACTCGCGCTTGTGCAGGAACGGCACCTGCGTATTCGAGTGCAGCAGCAGATTGCCGGCCGGATCGAACTCGGCGATCACGCCGGACACGCCCATGCAGCAATGGGTCACGTAGTGCAGCCGGAACACGTCCTCGATGACGACGTCCGACTCGCGCTCGCCCTGCGCGACGTCGCCCTGCGCGTAGTCGAAGGTCATCGCCACGTTGCCGGGACGGCCCTCGTGCAGTTGCGGCGCGTCCGCGGCCATCGCCGCCGTGACGTCCGCCAGTACCGGCAGCTTCGCGTAGGTCACGCGGATCAGGCGCAGCGCGGCCTCGGCGATTTCCTCGGTGTCGGCCGCCACGGCGGCGATCTCGTCGCGCAGGCTGCGGACGCGGTCGGTCTTCAGCGGCAGGTGATCCTTGCCGACCCCGATCGGCCGCTGCCACGGTACGTCGGCCGCCGTGATCACCGCATGCACGCCGGGCAGCGCGCGCGCCGCACTGGTGTCGATCGCGACGATCCGCGCGTGAATCTCGGTCGAGCGCAGGATCTTCGCGTGCAGCGCACCGGGCACTTCGAGATCGTGGATGTAACGGGTCCTGCCGCTGGCCTTCTCGGGCGCATCCAGCTTGCGGATGCGCCGGCCGATCAGCGACGGTGCGGCCGGCATTGCTTCAGCCATGGTCACCTCCCTGTGCCGCCGTGGCGATCGCATCGATGATCTTGCGGTAACCGGTGCAGCGGCACAGGTTGCCCTCGATGCCGCGACGGATCTCCGCCTCGCCGCCGGCACGCCCCTGCCCGAGCAGATGACTGGCCTGGACCATGAAGCCCGGCGTGCAGAAGCCGCACTGCACGGCGCCGCTGGCGACGAAGGCATCGCGCAGCCGCTGGCCGGTGGCACCGGCGACGACGCCCTCGACCGTGACCAGTTCGCGCCCGTCACAGTCCACCGCGAACATCAGGCAGGCATTGACGCTGGCACCGTCCACCAGCACGGTACAGGCGCCGCATTCGCCCTCGCCGCAGCCGTACTTCGTGCCGGTCAGGCCGAGCTGATCGCGCAGCAGCTCCAGCGTGCTCATGTCCGCCGGCACCGCAAGCCGCCGCGGCACCCCGTTCAGCGTGAAGGCGATGTCACAGTTGACCGACATGGCTCAGGGCCCTCTGCAGCAGGTTGCGGACCATTTCGCGCCGGTACCAGTCCGAAGCGCGCACGTCCGAGATCGGGTGGATGTCGGCGAGCGCTGCCTGCGCCGCCGCGGCGATCGTGGCCGCATCGGCGGCCCGTCCCTCGACGACGGCTTCGGCCTGCAGCGCGCGGATCGGCGTCGGCGCGACCGCGCCGCAGGCGATGCGCACGTCGCGCAGCACGGTGCCGTCGCGCCGCGCGCCGACGGCGAGCGAGATCGTCGAGATGTCGAGTGCCGGGCGCGTGCCGTGCTTGCAGAACACGCCGGCGAATCCGGCCGGCGGCTCCGGCACCTCGACCGCGACCAGCAGTTCCTCCGGCCGGCGGCAGCTCCGCCCCGGTCCGGTGAAGAACTCGCCGAGCGGCACGCGGCGCGTGCCCCCGGTCGCGGCCAGCACCGCGCTCGCCCCGAGCGCCAGCAGCGGAATCAGCGTGTCGCCGGCCGGCGAGGCGTTGCACAGGTTGCCGCCGACGGTCGCGACGTTGCGGATCTGGTCGCTGGCGAAGTGGTCGCAGGCCTGCCACAGCAGATGCAGGCGCTCGCGGACCAGCGCGCTGTCACGCAACGCCGTGATCGTGACCAGTGCGCCGATACGGATGCCGCCGCCAGCGCGCTCGATGCCGGTCAGCTCCGGCAACCGGCGGATGTTTATCAATACCGGCTGCAGGCGCACGCGCCCGGCGCGGGCCTGCGGCATCAGGTCGGTGCCGCCGGCCAGTATGGAGACGCCACCGGCCGCGAGCACGCCGAGCGCCTCGTCGAGCGTGCGCGGCACCACGTAACGGGCAATGCCGTCGAGGACTGCGGCCACCTCAGCCACCCGCCGCCGCCAGCGGCCGGTCGCGCAGCGCAACCGGCTCCTGGTAGCGCCCGAACACGCCGACCAGCTCGGCGGTGATCTCGCCGACGCTGGCGTAGGCCTTGACCGCCTCGAGGATCGCCGGCATCAGGTTGCTGCCGGAGCGCGCCTCCGCGCGCACCCGGGCGAGCGTGCGCTCGACCTGCAGCGCATCGCGGCTCGCGCGGACCTCGCCGAGCGCGCGCACCTGCGCCGCGGCATCCTGCTCGCGATAGGGATGGAACTCCATTTCCGGCGGCCTCTCGTCGATCCGGTAACAGTTTACGCCGACCTTGCGGAAGGTGCCGGCCTCGATGTCGCGCTGGCGCTGGTAAGCCTGCGCCGAGACGCGGTCCTGGATGGTGCCGTCGGCGATCAGCCGGACGATGCCGCCGCCGGCATCGACCTCGCGCATGATCTCCTCCATGCGCGCACGCATCTGGTTGGTCAGCGTCTCGACGTAGTACGAACCGCCGAGCGGATCGACGGTGTCGGTCAGGCCCATCTCCTCGATCAGCAACTGCATGGTGCGCAGCGAGATGCGCTGCGCGTACTCGGACGGGATCGTGTAGGCCTCGTCGTAGCAGCACAGCGCCATGGTCTGTGCGCCGGACAGCGCGCTGATCAGCGCGTAGTACGCGCCGCGCACGATGTTGAGCTCCGGCTGCTCGAAGGTCAGCCCGCTGCCGCCGCCGCCGGCGATCATCCGGATCCACATCGAGCCGGGCTGGGTGGCGCCGTACTGCTCCTTCATGATCTTCGCCCACAGGCTGCGCCCGGCCCGGAACTTGGCCACCTGCTCGAACAGGTTGCCGGCGATGTTGAAGTTGAACGACAGCCGGCCGGCGAATTCGTCGACCGCGAGGCCGCGCCCGATCACCTCGTCGGCATAGGCGCGCGCGATGCAGAAGGCGAAGGCCATCTCCTGCGCCGGATCGGCGCCGGACTCGCGGATGTGGTAGCCGCAGACCGACACCGGGCTGTATTTCGGCGCGTGCTGCGCGCAGTACTCGATCGTGTCGCCGACCAGCCGGATCGACGGCGCGACCGGATAGACCCAGGTGCCGCGGCCGACGAACTCCTTGAGAATGTCGTTCTGCGCGGTGCCACGGAGCTTGCTGAGGTCGTAGCCGCGCTTCTCGGCCATCGCCAGGTACATCGCGATCAGGATTGCGGCCGCGCCGTTGATGGTCAGCGACACCGTGATCCGATCGAGGTCGATGCCTTCGAACGCGATCTCGAAGTCACGCAACGTATCGACCGCCATGCCGACCCGGCCGACCTCGCCCTCGGCCTGCGGGTCATCGGAATCCAGCCCGCACTGCGTCGGCAGGTCGAAGGCGACGTTCAGGCCGGTCTGGCCGTTGGCGATCAGGTAGTGGAAGCGCCGGTTGGTGTCGGCGGCATTGCCGAAGCCGGTGTACTGGCGCATCGTCCACGGCTGCTTGCGGTACATCAGCGGATGGATGCCGCGCGTGAACGGATACTCGCCGGGCCGGCCGATCATGTCCTCGCCGCCGCTCGCGGCGACGTCGGCCGCGGTGTACAGCGGCTGGATCTCGATGCCCGACTCGTTGATTACCCGGCGCGGCTGGCGCTCGGGCGGATTCGGCTTGCTCATGGTGCGTTCGTCCGGATGAAGTCGATGATGTCCTCGAGGCGCGAGCTCGACGGGAACACGCCGCGGAAGCCCAGCGCGCGCAGCGCGTCGTGGTCCTGCGCCGGCAGGTTGCCGCCGATGATCCACAGCCGGTCGCCGAGGCCGGCCGCCTCGAGCAGCGGCTTGAGCCGGCCGCACACCGACAGGTGCGTGCCGGCCATCGACGACAGCGCGATCACCTGCGCGTCCTGTTCGCGGGCAATGCCGGCGATCTGCTCGGGGGTCTGCCGCAGGCCGGTATAGACGACGTCGAAGCCGGCGTCGCGCAGCGCGCGAGCGACGACCTTGGCGCCATGGTCGTGGCCGTCGAGGCCCGGCTTGGCAACGACGACCTTGATGGCTCTGGTTCCGTTCACGATGCCGCTACCTCCTTGGCGATGATCAGCTTGAGGATCTCGCTGGTGCCACCGCCGATCAGCGTGAAGCGCACGTCGCGCAGGTAGCGCTGCACCGGGTACTCCATCGCGTAGCCGTAGGAAGCGAAGATCCGCGCCGCATGCTCGGCGACCCGCAACGCGGTCTCGCTGCCGAGCAGCTTGGCCATCGCCGCCTCCTTGTGGTGCGGGCGGCCGTTGTCGCACAGCCACGCGGCCCGTTCGACCAGACCCGCCGCCGCTTCGAGTTCGGTCGCCATCTCGGCGAGGCGAAGCTGGATCGCCTGATAGCGGTTGATCGGCTTGCCGAACTGGCTGCGCTCACCGGCGTAACGCACCGCGGCGGCGAGCGCCGCACGGCCGAGGCCGACCGCCATCGCTCCGGTGATGATGCGGATCTCGGCCAGCGTCCGGCGCAGGTGCGCCTCGCCGTCGCCCTCCTCGCGCGACAGCCGGTGGTCGTCCGGCACGAAGCAGTCGTCGAAGGCCAGCTCCGCAGTCGGCAGCGCCCACACGCCCATCTTCTCGATCGCGCGGCCGAGCTTCAGCCCGGCGCAGTCGCGCTCGACCAGGAAGATCGTCAGCTTGCGCTCCTCGCCGGCCTTGGCGAACACGGTGAAGAAGTCCGCGACCGGCGCCGAGGTCACCCAGGTCTTCTGTCCGTTCAGCACGTAGCCACCGTCGACGCGGCGCGCCAAGGTGGCGATGCCGCCGAGGTCGCTGCCGGCGTTCGGCTCGGTCATGCAGATCGCGCCGATCTTCTCGCCGCGCAGCGCCGGCCGGAACAGTCGTGCCTGGATGTCCGCGTTGCCGAGGAGCTGCAGGAACTTGGTGCCCATCAGCGACTGCATCGCCGCGCAGCCGGCCAGCGACATCGAGCCGCGCGCGACCTCCTCGAGCGCAATACAGAACTCGGCGAGGCGCATGCCGCTGCCGCCGGCGTCCTCCGGGTAGCGCATGCCGAACAGTCCGAGCGCACCGAGTTCGCCGAACAGCGCCCGCGGGAACACGTGCGCCTCGTCCAGCGCCGCGGCCTGCGGCGCGATCCGCTCGTCGCAGAAGCGCGCGAAGGTCTCGCGCACCTGCTGCTGCTCGGGACTCGGGTTGAAGTCCATGTCAGCTCCGCTCCTTCAGCTCGTCCCAGCGGTAGTCGATCAGTTCGAGCAGCACGCCGTTGACCGCCTGCGGGTGCACGAAGGCGAACTCGCAGTCGCGGAACGGGCGCGCGCCGCCGATGAACGGATAACCCTGCTGCTGCAGCTCGGCCATCGCCGCGCGTGTGTCGTCGACGTTGAACGAGATCAGCATCACGCCCTCGCCGCGCTTGTCGATGAAGCGCGCGACGTCGCCGTCCGGGGTCAGCGATTCCATCAGCTCGAAGCCGACGCCGCCGAGCCAGTAGCGCGCGACCCGGATCTTCTCCGGCTCGTCGACGTAGGCGTCGTCGGGCTGCTGCTTGCCGAGGATCGGCTCCCAGATCTTCCGCGCCGCCTCGAGGTCGCGCACGGCGATGCAGATGTGATCGAGCTTGTTGACCTTCATCGTGACTCCAGCACGGCGGCCCGGACCGCCTCTTTCAGCACCTTGCCGAGTGCGCTGCGCGGCAGACTGTCGAGAAACCGCACCTCGCGCGGGTGCTTGTAGCGGGCGATGCGGCCGTTGAGCAGCGCCAGCGTCTCCGTTTCGGTCAGGCGGCAGCCGGTCTTCAGGACCACGGCCGCGACCACCGCCTCGCCCCAGCGCGGGTCCGGGCGGCCGACCACGCAGGCCTCGGCGATCGCCGGGCACTCGAGCAGTACGTTCTCGACCTCGGCGGGATAGACGTTCTCGCCACCGGAGATGATCAGGTCCTTGCGCCGCCCGATCACGTGCAGGCAGCCATCGTCGTCGAGATGACCGATGTCGCCGGAGTGATACCAGCCGTCGCGGAACGTGCGCGCCGTTTCCTCCGGCGCGTTCCAGTAGCCACTCGCCACCGACGGCCCGCGCACCAGGATCTCGCCGTCCTGGCCCGGCGGCAGCTCAACGCCGGCGTCGTCGGCGATGCAGAGCTCGCCGTGCAGCGCCGGCCAGCCGGCGGCGCCGGCCCGCGCGACGGCGTCCCCGGCGCGCAGGTACGCGGCCACCGGGCAGGTCTCGGTCGAGCCGTACACCGGCACCAGCGGCACGCCGCGCTCGGCGACGCGGTGCACGAGCGCAGCCGGCACGATCGTCGAACCGGTCGCGATCATGCGCAGGCTGGAGAGGTCCGCGTGGCGCCAGCGCGGCAGCGCCAGCATGGCCTCGAGCTGCGCTGGCACCAGCACCGTCAGCGTGATGCGCTCGCGCTCGAGCGCGTCCAGCGCCGCCTCCGGGTCGAAGCGCGCGTGCAGCGAAACGCAGGCGCCGGCGTGCAGCGCCGGCGTGGTCTGGATGTTCAGGCCACCGACGTGGAACAGCGGCAGCGTGGTCAGCACGCGGTCGGTACTGGTCAGGTCGTGCATGTGCGCGCTGTTGACCGCGTTCCACTGCAGCGCGCGCTGCGGCAGCACGACGCCCTTCGGCGCGCCGGTGGAGCCGGAGGTGTAGCACAGCAGCAGCGGCGAGTCCTCATCACCGGCCGGCGGCGGTGGCGCGCCGGCCGCGCCGGCGAGCGCCGCGGCCTCGAGCATCGTCACCGTGGTGCCGATCGCAGCGGCGTGCGCGGCGAAGGCCGGCTCGACGAACAGCAGCCGTGGCGGGCAATCGGACAGTACGCGGGCATGCTCCGGCGGCGCCAGCCGCCAGTTGAGCGGTACGAACAGCGCGCCGAGCCGCGCACAGGCGAACAGCAGCACCAGCAGATCCGGACTGTTGAGGCCCAGCCAGGCGACCGCATCGCCGGGTGCGACGCCACGTTCCGCCAGCACGGCGGCCGCGTGGCGGATCCGCTCGGCCAGCGCGGCATAGCTGATTTCCTGCCCGTTGAAACGCAGTGCCGGCGCGCGCGGCGCGAACCGCGCGTGCCGTTCGAGCCACTGTGACAGATCCTGCGCCACTGCCTCCGCCCCGGGCCGCGCTCAGCGGCCGCCGATCTCGAGCACGACCGCCATCGCGGTGTCGCCCGCGGCGCAGCCGGTGAACAGGCCGAGTCCGCCGCCGCGCAGCACCAGCTCCTCGATCAGTTCGATCACGGAGCGGGTTCCCATCGGCGCCTGCGGATGGCCCCAGACCAGCGAGCAGCCGTAGTTGTTCACGCGCTCGAGCGGCACGCCGAACTTGCGCGAGAACAGCACGTCGTTGACCGCGAACGGGTTGTGCGTCTTGATCGCGGCGATGTCGCCGATCGTGAGCCCGGCCTGGGCCAGCGCCCGTTCGGCGGCCGGCAACGGCGCCTCGGGCATGTACGCGAGCGGCGCCCGCGCCTGGCCGAAGCCGCGCAGGCGGATGCGGATCTTCGGATCGCGGCTCAGCTCGCGGGCGCGCTCCGGCGTCGCGACGATCATGCCGGCGTTGCCGTCGGCCGGATGGGTCTGGCCGCCGTAGGTGATCGTGCCACCCGGCTTGACCGGCTTCAGTTTGGCGAGGCCCTCGGCCGTCGAGAAATTGATGCCCTCGTCGCCGCTCAGCGTCGCCTGCAACTTGCGGCCGGACTGGTCCGGCACCTCGAACGGCAGCGTGATGAAGCGCTTCAGGAAGGCACTGTCGTCGGCCAGCGCCGCGCGGTACTGCGCCTCCCGCAGCAGCACGGCCTCGTGCTGCTCGGCGGTCGTGATGCCGTGCTTCTGCGCGACGTTCTCGGCCGTGTCGATCATCGCGTGCCGGCCGAGCGGGTCGCAACTGAAATTGTCCATGACCCAGTCCTCGTGCGCGCCGGTGCCGCCGGGCCCGCGCGGATTCGGGTAATACAGGTGCGGGCCGTTCGAGGTGCGGTCGCAGGTCACCGTCAGCGCGACCTGTGACAGGCCGCAGTCCACTTCCTGCACGCCCGCCAGCAGCGTGCGCACGCCGGTGGCGCAGGCCTGCATGACGACCTGGCCGCCGATCTGGCTGGCACCGGCCAGGCCGGCGAGCCACGGCAGGCCATAGAACGAGTGCTGCTGCGGCACGCTGAAGCCCATGACGCCGTGGTCGAAGATCGCGGCCGGAAGGTCGCGCCGCGCCAGTTCCTGCCGGGTCACGCGCGCGGCGAACTCGATCGCGTTCAGGTGCGCCAGTGCGCCCTGCCAGCGGGTGAACGGCGTGCTCCAGTAGCAGCCGTAGGGGATCTCCGCCGTGTAGCTCATCGGCTTCGCTCCGTCATCAGTTCCAGAAGAATCCGTCGCGCATTGTCGAGGTGCGCGTGCATCGCGCGCGCCGCGGCCACGCCGTCGCCGGCGGCGAGCGCCGCGCTCAGCTCGCGCAGGCCCTGCAGCACGACCTTGCGCACCGGCGCCTCATCCAGCGTGAAGGCCCGCAGGTAGCGCACGTGGTCCGCATAGAGCTGAATCGCCCGCACCAGGCGCCGGTTCGGTACCAGTGCCGTCCAGGCGTCGCGATAGCGGTAGTTGGCCTCCATGAAGCCGGCGCCGTCGTTGGCCGCGGCCGCCGCCTGCATGTCCGCGAGCGCGCGCCGCAACGGCGCCAGCTCGTCCGGGCCGGGCCGGCGCAGCGCCAGCAGGCGCAGCGCCTCGGGCTCGAGCAGGAAGCGCAGCGCGTAGATTTCGCCGATGTCGTCGACCGACAGCGCCGGCAGCACGAAGCTGCGGCCCTCGGCGACAACCAGGCCCTCGCCGGCGAGGCGGGTCAGCGCCTCGCGGACCGGCGTGCGAGAGACGCCGAGCTGCGCCGCGATCGCCGCTTCCTGCAGCGGCTGACCGGCCGGAATGCGGCCGGCGCGCATGTACTCGCGCAAGGTTGCGTAGACGCGGTCGCCGAGCGGCTCGGGTCGCGCCAGCACTTCCATCCGGGCGATGCCTTCAGGCATGGCGCTCATCCGGTCCGCGCGAAATCCGGCTTGCGCCGTTCAGCGAACGCGGCAATGCCCTCGCGCGCGGCGGCGGTACAGGCGGTCCGGCCGAAGGCCTGATAGCCGATCTCGAGCGCAGCCGCGAGCGTGGGCGCCGCCGCGGCCCGCTGCACCGCGTCCTCGATGAGCGCCGTGACCTCGCGGCTGAAGCCAGTCGCCGCCGCGGCGCCGAACGCCGGCACCGCGACCGGCGCATCGAGCGCCGGGCGTGACTGACCGGCGAGCGCATGCACCTGGCTGACCGCGAGGCGGATCAGCGCGGCGTAGTCGTCGGCCAGCCCGCTGAGGATACCCGCGGCCAGCGCCTGCCCGGCATCCATGCGCCGCGCGGCGCGCAGCATGTCGTGGAACAGGGCCGCGGCCTGCGGCCAGCGCCGGTACGGCACGGCCAGTCCGCCGATGCCGGGCAGGATGCCGAGCGTGATCTCCGGGAACTGCAAGCGGGCGCCGCGCGTGGCGACCAGCGCGTGGCAGCGCATCGCCAGTTCGAGCCCGCCGCCGAGCGCGACGCCGTTGATGGCGGCGACCACGGGCTTCGACATCGCATCGAGATGCACGAGCACGCGCGAGCAGTCGCGCCCGTACTGCGCGGCGGCGGCGGCGTCGCCGAGCAGCGTCGGGAAGCGGCCGATATCGGCGCCGGCGCAGAAAGCCCGCGGGCCGTAACCGGCCAGCACGAAGCCACGCACGGCCGGATCGGCTTCATGCCGGCGGATCACTGCGAGGATCTCGTCGTTCAGGCCGTCGTGCAGCGCATTCATCGCCTCCGGCCGGCGCAAGGTGATGATCCTGACGCCATCGACCTCATCGACCAGCAGGCCGCGCTCGAAGCGCTGGTAATCGGCCAGCGCGCGTCGCGGCTGCGGCATGCCGGGGCGTTCGACCGCGAAGCGCTGCAGCACGCGCCGCACCTCCGCCTCGCCCGCGGCCGCCATCAGGTCGAGCGGCCCCTCCCGGAAACCGAGCGCAAGACGACAGCCGAGGCCGAGATCCGCCGCCGTACCGATTTCGCGGTCGAGGATGTCCACGGTCTGCGACCACAGCACGCCCCGCAGCCGGTCGCGGACCACGGCGGCAGTGGCCTCCGGCACCGTCACCGTCCGGCCGATCGGCTGCGTCGCCCAGCTCGCGACCGAGCGGAAGATCGGCGCCGGCCGGTAGTGCTCGCCCTCGACTTCCGCCTGCAGCGTGTTGGTCTCGACGATGATCGGATTGCCGTTGGCCATGTTGAGGACCTGGAACGGCCCGGCACTGACGAACTCCGCGGCAACGCTGTCGATTTCGGCCGCGGTCGCGCGCTCGAGGCACAACGCCGCGTCGTTGCACCAGTTGTCGAAGATCCGGTCGAGCATGAAGCACTCGACGTCCCGCGTGACCAGCGGCACCTTGCCGGTCGTGCAGAAGAACCAGCGCAGATATTCGACCACGGCCGGATCGGTCGCCGCGGCCGCGATCACCTCGACGATCGGATTGCGCCAGGCGGGCGCGAAGAAGTGCGTGACCGTCGCACGGCCGGGATGGCGCAGGCCGGCGAAGATCTGCGCCGCCGGCAGTGAGCTGGTGTTCGAGGTGATCAGCGCATCCGCGGCGATCCGCGCTTCCACTTCGGCGAAGATCCGCCGTTTCAGCGCCAGATCCTCGGTCGCGGCTTCCAGCACCCAGTCAGCGCCGGCGAGTGCCGCGTAGTCGGTCGTGGCCTGGACGCCCGCGGTCACGCGCGCGGCTTCGGCCTCGCTCATGCGGCCGCGGGCCACGGCCTTGCGCGCATATTCACCGAAGCGCGCGACCGCCCGGTCGAGCGAGGCCTGCGCGATATCCACGAGCACGAGCTGGAGATCCGGCAGCGCGCTCTTCAGGTAGTAGCCGATATCGGGGCCGATCGTACCGGCCCCGATGATGGCAATACGCCCCGGCAGCCGCCGCGCCGGGGTCTCGATCAGCGGGTTCTGGAAACTGCCCATTGCCTGCACCTGAATCTGCCGTGTACAGTATACCGTATACAGAAGGACGGCAAGCCCATGCGCGTTGGCGTCGATGTTGGCGGCACCTTTACCGATTTCGTCCTGCTCGACGACGCGACCGGGCGCACCCATACCTACAAGTGCCTGACCACGCCGCGCGACCCCGCCGCGGCGATCGAGCAGGGCCTGCGTGCGCTCGAAACGGAACTGCCCGGCTGCACGCAGGCGCTCGAAGAAGTGATCCACGGGACCACGCTCGTGATCAACGCGATCATCGAGCGCAAAGGCGCGCGCACCGGCCTGCTGACCACACGCGGCTTCCGCGACGTGCTCGAGCTCGGCCGCGAGATCCGCTACGCCGCCTACGACGCGATGGCCGAGATGCCCGAGCCGCTGGTGCCGCGCGAGCGCCGGCTGGAGGTCAACGAGCGCCTGCGCGCGGACGGCTCGGTGCTGCTGCCGCTCGACGCAGCGAGCGCCCGCGCGGCCATCGCCAGCCTGCGCGCTCAGGGTGTCGAGTCGGTCGCCGTGTGCCTGCTGAACTCGTTCGAGAACCCGTCCCATGAGCTGGCATTGAAGCAACTGCTGGCCGCCGAGCTGCCGGGTGTGCCGGTGTCGATCTCCTACGAGGTGCTGCCGCAGATCCGCGAGTACGAGCGCACCAGCACGACCGCGACCAATGCCTACGTCAAGCCGCTGACCAGCCGCTACCTGCTGCAGCTCACCGACCGGCTGGCCGCGCTCGGCTTCAAGGGCCGGCTGTTCATCATGCTCTCCTCCGGCGGCGTGACCTCGGCGACCACCGCGGCCGATTTTCCGGTGCGCATCATCGAATCGGGACCCACGGCCGCGGTGATCGCCGGCCAGTACTACAGCCGCCTGTTCGACTGCCCGGAGATGTTCTGCTTCGACATGGGCGGCACGACCGCGAAGTCCTGCCTGATCCAGCACGGCGTCGCCGGCGTCGTGCCGACCTTCGAGGTCGGTCGCGTGCAGCGCTTCCAGAAGGGCAGCGGCCTGACGATCCAGGTGCCGGTCGTCGACCTGATGGAGATCGGCGCGGGCGGCGGCAGCATCGCGCGCGCGAGCAGGCTCGGCACACTGCAGGTCGGCCCGGACAGCGCCGGGGCCGAGCCGGGCCCGATCTGCTACGGGCGCGGCGGGACGCTGCCGACCGTGACCGACTCGGACCTGCTGCTCGGCTATCTCGACCCGGACTATTTTCTTGGCGGCACGATGCACCTCGATGCCGCAGCAGCGCGGCGCGGCGTCGAGGAACACGTCGCGCGTCCGCTCGGCGTCGGCTACCTGGACGCGGTCTGGGGCATTCACGACCTGATCAACGAGACGATGGCGGCCGCCGCCAAGACTCACGTCGCCGAACGCGGCGGCAATCCGCGGCTGGTGACGGTCGCCGCCTTCGGCGGCGCCGGACCGGTACACGCCTGGGGCCTCGCCCGCAAGCTCGGGGCGCCGCGGCTCGTCGTACCGCCGAATGCGGGTGTCGGTTCGGCGCTCGGCTTCTTCACCGCGCCGCGCGCCTTCGACCTGGTGCGCAGCCACAAGGTGCCGCTGGCCAGCGCCGACTACGCGCAGCTCGAGGCACTGTTCCGCGAACTCGAGGCCGAGGGCGAGCGCACGCTGCGCAAGGCCGGCGCCGAGGGCGTGGTGCAGTTCACGCGCTCGGTCGAAGCTCGCTTCATCGGCCAGGGATCGGAGACGACACTGCCGGTGCCGCCCGGCGATTTCGCCGCGCTCGACCCGGCCGTGCTGCGCGCGCAGTTCGATGCCACCTACGAACGCCTGTACGGCCGCACCTACCCCGAGTCCGCGGTCGAATTCGTCAACTTCTGCGTGCGCGCCAGCCTGCCGGTGCAATTGCTGCAGTTGCCGAAGATCGGCACGCGCGGGGCGCTCGCTGCCGCGCGCAAGGGCGAGCGCCGGGCCTGGTGCGGAACGGCCCGCGATTTCGTGCCGCATACGGTCTGGGATCGCTACCGGCTGCCGGCCGACGTCGAGGTCGAGGGACCGGCGATCTTCGAGGAACGCGAGTCCACGGTGATCGTAGGTGCCGGCGGCCGCGCCCGTGGCGACGAATATGGCTTCCTGTGGGTCACGCTGCCGGAGGAGCGCGCCGATGCCGGCTGAGTTCGATCCGATCACGCTCGAAATCCTGTGGCGGCGGCTGATCTCGATCGTCGACGAGTCGGATGCCGCCGTCGCGCGCACCGCGTTCTCCAGCCTGCTGCGCGACGCGCATGACTACACCTGCATGTTCACCGACTCGCGCGGCAGGGAACTGGCGCAGGGCACGCTGGCCACACCGGGCCAGTCGGGCGCGATGGCGCTCGGCATCCGCCAGCTCGTCGAGGGGCTGGCGCCCGGCTCGCTGCACGACGGCGACGTGTTCATCACCAACGATCCGTGGGCGCTGGCCGGGCACCTGAATGACGTCTGCGTGCTGAGCCCGATCTTCCACCGCGGCCGCGTGGTCGCCTTCACCGCCTGCATCCTGCACCACTCCGACATCGGCGGGCGGGTCGCCTCCGACAACCGCGAGGTGTTCGAGGAAGGCCTGTTCATCCCGCTGGTCCGGCTGTACGAAGCCGGCCGGCTCAACGACGGCGTGCTGGCGATGATCCGCGCCAACGTGCGCACGCCGGACGAGGTCAACGGCGACATCCGCTCGCAGATCGCCGCCAACCACGTCTGCGCGCGGCAGATCGTGCGCATGCTCGAGGACTACGGTCTCGCCGACCTCGATGGCCTCGCCGATGAGATCATCGGCCGCAGCGAGCGCAGCATCCGCACCGCAATCGCCCGGGTGCCGTCCGGTACCTATCAGGCCGAGGGCACCATCGAGCAGGTCGCCGGCCAGCCGGACGTCGTGATCCGCTGCGCGGTCACGATCGCCGGCAGCGACATCACCGTGGACCTGACCGGTTCGTCGCCGCAGGTGAACTGGGGCGGCAACGTCGTCTACAACTTCACCTACGCCTACGTGCACATGGCGGTGAAGAGCATCTTCGACCCGGAGATCCCGAACAACGACGGCATCGCCGCGCCGATCCGGCTGATCGCACCGGCAGGCACGGTGGTCAACTGCCGGCACCCGGCCGCGGTCGCCGCGCGCATGCAGATCGGCCACTTCATCACCGAGATCGTGTATCGCGCGCTGGCGCCGGCACTGCCGGAGCGCGTGCTCGCCGGCAGCGGCGGCACGCCGGCGACGATGCAGGTGTTCTACGGCCGGCGCCGCAACGGCCGCCCGTTCCACACGGTGCTGATCCGCGGCGGCGGCATGGGCGCGGGCGCCCGTCAGGACGGCGTCGGCTCCTTCATCTTCCCGGCCAACGGCGCCAACACGCCGGTCGAGATCCTCGAGAGCGACTCGCCGCTGATCGTCGAGTGCCGCGAACTACTGCCGGATTCCGGCGGCGCCGGCCGCCAGCGCGGTGCGCTCGGCCGGCGCGAAGTGTTCCGCGTGCCCGACGACGAGTACGCATCGCAACCGCCGGTCAGCCTCGCGATCCAGTCCGGGCGCTTCCGCCTGCCGGCGGCAGGGCTGTTCGGCGGCGAGCCGGGCGCGCTGGCCCGCTTCCTCGTCAACGGCCGGCCCGGCAATCCCTACGGCCTGACGCAGCTTCAGCCCGGCGACGTCGTGACGATGGACGCCGCCGGCGGCGGTGGCTATGGTGACCCGCGCGAGCGCGATCCCGAGCTGATCGCGCGCGACCGCCGGGAGGGCAAGATCGGTGCCGGTGTTACGGTCGAGGTAACTCCGGATCGGCCGGAGTTACCGAGACCGTAACACCGGCACCGCCAACAAGAGGGATGCGATGACGCTTGTTCCTGAAGGCCTGCCCGAACAAGGCCTGGCGGCCGATGAGATCTACCGCGAACTCGACCGGCGCCGAATCGACCCGATCCGCGGGCACTGGAGCCATTCGTTCCGCGGCCCGCCCGACGTGCAGGAAGTCGGGCGCACCGCCTTCCTGCGCTTCATGGCCGACAACGGCATCTTCTCGGTGCGCGTGCCGTACATGCAGCAGGTCGAGCAGGAGGTCATCGCCATGTGCGTGAGCCTGTTCCACCCGCAGCCGGACTCGAGCGGCAACTTCACCAGCGGCGGCTCCGAGAGCAACTACAGCGCGCTGCACGCGATCCGCGAGTGGGCGAAGGAACACCGGCCGCAGGTGCGGCGCCCGACGATCGTCGCGCCCTACTCCGCGCACGGCACCTTCACCAAGGGCTGCCACTACTTCGGCCTCGAGCTCATCCGCACACCGCTCGGCAAGGATTACCGCGCCGACGTCGCCGCGATGGCCGCCGCGATCACGCCCGATACGGTGGCGCTGGTCGGCTCGGCGCCGTGCTGGCCCTATGGCCTGTTCGATCCACTGCCGGCGATCTCCGCACTGGCGACGCAGCACGGCCTGTGGATGCACGTCGATGCCTGTGTCGGCGGATATCTGTCGCCGTTCGCCGAACAGCTCGGGCTGCCGCTGCCCGAGTGGGACTTCCGCCTGCCGGCGGTGCAGTCGATTTCGGCCGACCTGCACAAGCTCGGCTACTGCCCGAAGCCAGCCTCGACCGTGCTGTGGCGTTCGCGTGACCTGCAGCGCTTCCACTACGTGAACCCGACCGACATCCCGACCGGGGAATACCGCACCGCCGGGTTCGCCGGCTCGCGCAATGCGGGAGCCATTTTCGCCGCCTGGGCGGTGTTGCGGTACCTCGGCCGCTCCGGCTACCTGCGCCTCGCCCGCCAGGTGCTGGCGACGAAACAGCGCCTGAGCGACGGTATCCGCGCGATCGACGGCCTCGAGCCGGTCGCCAGCGACCTGCTGCCGCTGCCGTTCCGCGCCACCGATGTGGTTCTCGCCGACGTGGTCGGCGAGATGACCCGCCGTGGTTACATCCTGCTCGGCTGCAAGGATCCGCCGCTGGTCGACATGCCGATCGACCCGGCCGCGGACGACACGGTCATCGAAACCTTCCTCGCCGACCTGCGCGAATCCGTGGCGGTCGCCCGCGCCGCCGGGACTACGCGCGGCGAGCTGCGGTACTGAGACCGCCAGCCGCGCCGCTCCGGCCTATTCCGGGGCTGGCAACAGGATGCGGCGCCGCTCCGCCTCCGGCACCGCTCTCCGCCAGCTCCCGGCGGCGAGCCACAACAACAGACCCAGCAGACTCCAGATCGCCAGCAACACCCATTCCGGGGGCAGCGGGACCGCGCTGTTGATGCCGGCCTGGATCAGTCCGTTCGCCAGCAGTGCGAGCGCGACCAGCAGCGCCGCCGCCGGTACCAACCGGCCGGCAGCGCCGCGGCGCGACCGCGTGATCAGGACACCGAGGGCAATCATTGCGAACACCAGGGTCATCGCCGTGCCGAGGCCGCTGACCATCGGCACCAGCGCGGCCGGACCGAGCAACGTGCCAGCGGCGCCGATGACCGCGGTCAGCGCGATCGCCGCGGCCGGTGTCCGGAAACGCGCATCGATCGCCGCCAGACCCGCCGGAATGGTGCCGGCCCGTGCCAGCACCAGCAGCGTTCTGGTCGAGGCGTAGAAGATCGCATTCCACGTGGACAGCAGGCCCAGCAGCCCGGCCACGAGGACCAGCTTGCCGGCACCGGTCGAACCGAAGGCCGCGGACACCGCCGTGTAAGCGGGCAGCTCCTCGCCGAGCAGCTCTTCCCGCGGCACCGCGCTGGCCGTCATCAGGATGATCAGCACGTAGAACAGCATCGCCCCCAGCAGCGCCAGCACGATGGTCAGTGCAACCTGCCGCGTGCCGACCCGTTCCGATTTTTCCGCCACGGCCTGCGGGATGACGTTGAAGCCCAGGTAGAACATGGGCACCATCGCCAGCACGCTCAGGAAGCCAGCCACCGCGGATCCGGCCGGGAACAGCGGCACGAGATTGGCCACGGCGCCGTTCCACAGCGCCACGCCGATGCAGACTGCGGTCATCGCGACCAGTCCCCAGGTGATCAGATCCTGCAGGCGGGCGGTCGCCTGCACGCCCAGCCAGTTGATCACGGCGATCAGCAGCATCAGCGCCAGCCCGATCGCCAGCCGGCCGGCGTGGACCTCGCCGCCCCAGACGCCGTACAGCACCGGACCGGAGAGTTGCGGCACGAGTTCGGCGAGGAGCCAGCCGACCGAGATCGCCTCGAATGCGCAACCGATCGAAAACGTCAGCACCAGAATCCAGCCGGCCACGAACGCGGCGCGCAGGCCGAACCAGCCATAGCAATAAGCGACTTCACCGCCCGCTACCGGAAAATCCGCGTACGCCGCGCAGTAGCACAGGCCGATCAGCAGCATGCCGCCGCCGCCCAGCGCAAAGGCGAGGATCGCGCCGAGCGAGCCGGCGCTCGCCAGCCAGGCGCCGACCAGAATGATCCAGCCGACACCGATGATGCAGCCGAAACCGAGCGTGAAGAGCTGCGGCGCCGACAGTTCCTGTCGCAGGACCGGTGTCGTCATCCGTTTCCCCGAAAGTGCGCTGCGGACCGTTACTATGACCCAGCGGCGCGTCGCGCGCCCGACAGAAACATCAGCGCCGTGAGCGGTCGCTTCCTCACGGAGATCCGCCGATGGGGTCCGCGGCCGGGAGAACGAGAGATCAGATGCCGTTCGCCGCGCGGCCGGTTTGACCCGCACGCCGCTCGTGATGCCGAGCTGTGTTGCCGCGGGCAGTAGCTCGTGTTCCAGCGGAGATGGCCGCCAGTCGGTGAGCTGCAGACAGGCAGCGAAGGGATCTGCCGGGTCGTTGATCTCGGCGGCCGAACGAGAAGCGCCGGGTTTCGCCGCATGCCGGGCTCGTACACGACCACTGCACGCCCGCGCGATGTCGCGGGTCGGCAGGCCGATCTGGCCTGGCTGAGTCCGGCGCTGCCGGCCGGGCCGCGCAGCTCTTACCGCCGCTGGTCGAAACGCCGTCCGACGATCGACGCAGCGATATTGACCTTCTGCAGGTCGATCGTTCCGCCGCCAATGCTCCAGCCCCAGGCGTCGCGGAGCCGGCGCTCCACAGAGTATTCACGCGAATACCCGTAGCCACCCATGAGCTGAACAGCGTGGCCGCAGACCAGACACGCGGACTCGTTCGCAAAGCACTTGGCAATGGAGGATTCGAGCAGTGAAGGCAGTCCTCGGTCGGAGTTCGCCGCGGCACGCCAGATCAGGAGCCGGGCGGCATCCACCCGCATGCGCATCTCGGCCAGCCTGAGCTGGACCGCCTGGAATTCAATGACCGGCTTGCCAAACTGGTGCCGCTCCTGGACGTAGTCGACCACGACTTCGAGTGCGCCGGCGGCCTGCGCCAGCGCCATGGTCGCGTTGCCGCAGCGCTCGAGATCGAAAGCCTCCATCAGCTTCTTGAACCCGCCGGCGGGCACGATGATGTGGTCGGCGGGAACCGCGCAGTCCTCGAGATAGAGATCCGAGGAAGGCACGCCGCGGAATCCCATCAGTTGTTCCCGCTGGCCGAAGGTGAGGCCGGGTGTACCCCGCTCCACATACACCGCACCAATTCCCTTCGAACCGGGCTCGTCCGTCAACCGGCAGTAAACGACGTAGCCGTCCGCGTGCCCGCCTCCGGAACACCATCGCTTGGTACCGTTCAGCACGACCGTATCGCCTTCGATTCGGCCGCGCGTGGTCAGGTCGGTCAGCGCGGAGCCAGCGTTGGGCTCGGACATCGAAACGGCCACGACCTTCTCGCCGCGGCAAACGGCCGGAATGACCCGCTGCCGAAGCGACTCACTTCCGTAGTGCTCGATGACCCGCACCGGCCCGACCGAGGACTCGAATACGGGGAAGGCGATCGCGCTCGACACCCTGGCCAGCTGCTCGAGAACAATGAGCGCCTCGAGATTGCCGAGGCCGAGGCCGCCATAGCGCTCCGCCACGTTGACCCCCAGGAGCCCCATCCCGGCGAACTCGCGCAGCAGTTCGCGCGATGGAGGTTCATCGTTTCTCTCGCAGTGCTCGGCGAGCGGTAGCAACCGTTCCTGCGCGTAGTCACGCGCGGATTGTCGCAGTGCCTGTTGTTCCTCGGTCAGGTTGAAGTCCATGGAATGCTCCGTTCGGTATTCGGTGACCTGAACAGTAAGCCGGATTCCCTGCGCAGTCTCGGCAGCACCGGTTCAGCTATAGGGGGCCGAACCGGGCCTGGTGCATGGAACACGAGGTGGTTGCAACCTGGTTCCACGTTCGGCAGCTGGTCGGCGAGGCGCTCCATCTCCAGCGGATCCTCGACGGCTGTCCTGCAGGGCGCGGTGCCGGTCAACGTCAAGAGACACTTTCATTACGACTATCCGAACGCCGGCGTGAGCACGCTGGTGCCGTGCAGCAGCGCCGGGGGTTCTCGCGCCCAGAGCACCCGGACAGGCCAGCGAAGACGGCGCCTGCCCGCCGATGTGGTGCCAACGTTGGAAAAGGTCGCTGATGAACGCCGAATCGAACCCCCGGGTACCGCGAATTGCGACAGCTCGCCTGGTCCGAATTGTCTTGCCGCCGCCTTGTAGCCGCGTTTCAGCAAGTTGGCTCTCCGTGCAGAAGGGGCGGCGCTGACTTCGCTCACGATGCCACAACAGCCTGCTCCGGCGCGACGCGGGGGCGCGGACGCTCGTCACGAGCCACACCTGCGGCGCACAGGGCCGTTCCGGCCAGTTGTCCGTAGAGTGTCGTCCGCTGCCGTACCGGGCGACCGATCCGGTGCGCGAGGGCCTCGATTTCCCGCGGTCCAAGCAGCTGTCCGTTCACGCCGCCTGCGGAACGGGTGATGGACTCGTTCATTAGCGTTCCGCCGAGGTCGTTCGCCCCCGCATCCAGGCACAACAACGCAGCCTCTGTACCCATCTTGACCCACGACGTCTGAACGTTGGGCACCAGCGGATGCAGAGACAGCCGCGCGATCGCGTGCATGAGGACCGCTTCGCTCAGCGTCGGCCCGGGACGCGCCCGGCCCCGGCGCCACAGGGGTGCTTCCATGTGCACAAACGGCAGTGGCACGAACTCCGTAAATCCTCCCGTTTCCGCCTGCAGCTTGCGGATCCGCAGGAGATGCCGCGCCCAGTGCCGGGGCTGATCGACGTGTCCGAACATGATCGTCGCCGTCGACCTGAGCCCCACGCCGTGCGCGATCCGCATCACCTCGAGCCACTCCTCGCTGAGAAGCTTGTCAGGGCAAATGATCGCGCGCACTTCATCATCCAGGATTTCCGCTGCGGTGCCTGGTAAGGTCGACAAGCCACTCCGCCGGAGCCGAGCCAGGTAGGTCTCGAGGCTCAAACCGAGCGTCCTGGCACCGTGGCGGATTTCAAGCGGCGAAAACGCATGCACATGCATGCCGGGCACGGCGGCCTTCACTGCGGCCACGATGTTCAGATAGGTATCACCGGTATAAGTCGGGTGAATGCCGCCTTGCAGGCACACCTCGGTAGCGCCGAATTCTGCCGCCTCTACCGTACGTCGCGCCACCTCCTCGAGGTCGAGGTCGTAGGCCGGGCCGCGCAGGCCACGCGAACTGTGGCCCTTGGAAAACGCACAGAAGCCGCAACGGTGAACGCAGATATTGGTGTAGTTGATATTCCGGTTAACAACATACGTGACCCCATCACCGACGCTCGACCGGCGGACCTGATCGGCGGCCTCGAACACCGCAAGCCGATCGTCGCCTTGGCAGGCGAACAGCATCGCAATGCCGGCCTCGTCCGGCTCCCGGCCGTCCTGCACCGCGCTGAGCAGCGTTGTCACCGTGTTCCGGGCGGCGGCGACCCGGCGCGCCGGCCCGCTCCAGCGGGTTGCGGCCACCGGCAGTGCGGTAGCCGCGCCGGCGTACCAGTCATCCGTTCGTGCCAACCCCTGACCGTCGCTCTGGCGCAGAACCAGAGACGCAAGCCCGGCGTCGACCCAGCGGGCCGGAGCGAGGGTGTAAGGCGCTGCGAGCGCGAGGCGTTCGACGAGCCGCCTGCCGGCGGCCTCCGTCTGCCGCGCCAGATCATCCAGGTGCGGCCAGGGGGCCTCCGGATTGACGTGGTCGGTGGTTACGGGCGACACGCCGCCCCAGTCGTTGACACCGGCCCGGATCAGCGGCTCAAGATCGTCAGCACGCAGATTGGGCGGGGCCTGCACAGTCAGACGGGTGCCGAACAACAGCCGCGCGACGGCGATGGTCCAGAGGTGCTCTTCCAGCGCCGGTTCCGGGGCGTGGGCCATTTGCGTGCCAGGCTTGGCGCGGAAGTTCTGGATGATCAGTTCCTGCAGGTGCCCATACTCGTCGTGAAGTTCACGCAGACATAGCAATGCCGAGATCCGTTCATGGCGGGTCTCGCCGATTCCGATCAGGAGGCCGCTCGTAAACGGGATCGCGAGCTCGCCGGCGAGACGCAGCGTCTCGAGTCGGCGGGCCGGCCATTTGTCCGGCGAGCCGAAATGCGGCCCGCCGCGCTGTGAGAGCCGTTCGGACACTGTTTCAAGCATGATGCCCATCGAGGCAGCCACCGGTCTCAGGCGCTCGAGCTGCGCTCGGTCCATGACGCCGGGGTTCAGGTGAGGTAACAGTCCGGTCTCTCTGAGGACGAGCCCCGCCGTCTGTTCCAGGTATTCCAGCGTCGACCCCAGCCCCCGGCTCCCGAGCGCTTGCCTGGCCGCCGCGTAGCGCCTCTCCGGCTGATCTCCCAGCGTGAACAGAGCTTCCTTGCAGCCCGCCTGCCGGCCGGCTCGCGCTAGGTCCAGGACCGCCGCCGGTGACAGGTAGGGACTCGCCACGCGGCGCGGCGCCTTGGCGAACGTGCAGTAATGACAGACGTTCCGACACAATTCGGTCAGCGGGATAAAGACCTTGCGTGAGTAGCTGACGTTCCGGCCGAACCCTGCCAGCGTCAGGTTCTCGGCGGCCCGCATGAGCGGCTCAAGCGGAGCGTCGGCGAGGCAAAATGCTGCCGCCCGGTCCGGCGCGCAACCGCCGGCCGCCTTGTCGATCAGCCGGTCCGTCTCTCGGTCAACCATGGCTTCTCATTGCCGCGTTCGGGCGGCCGTCGGGACCAGCTCCGCAAGTGGTCGTCCAGTCGAATCAGGTCGTCCGCCGAGTCGACATCGAACTGCAGCCCACCGGATTCAATTATCTCGACTGGCAGGCCCAGCCGCATCGCCTCCGCTACGTGTCGCTCGCGGCTGGCTGGACCGAACTGGAAACGAAACCCCGTTGCCGGCATCACATACAGTCCGTTGGTGCCCGTGCCCTCCTCATCCGCGGCGAGTGCGAACCCGGCCCGCTGCCCGCGCTCCACCAGTGCGTCGATGTCGGCGACCGTCAGAAGCGGCAGGTCGGCTGGCAGAATCACCAGTCCGCTTGCGCCCCTCGCGACCGCGATGCGCTGCGCATCATGCAGGGCCGCGTTAAGGCCGCCTCCGGCGTCGCCGAGGACCTCGAACTGCAGCGGCACGTCGTCTCGCTCCGGGCTGACGACCGCGATCCGGTCGATGACCGCGGCAACGCTGAGACGCTCGAGCACGTGTCCGAGCATCGTTCGCACGAGCGACAGGCGCGCCTCCGCACCGAGGCGGCCGGCGAGACGGCTCTTGCATTTCTCGCGTCCCTTGATCGGGACCAGGGCCCAGCATGGGTTGGTCATGGACGTCCAGTGGGAGCCGGCCGCGGGTGGTCGGGCGGAGCAGGTTTAAGCACGATCGCGATTCCGGCCGGTTCTATGACGGGGCGGTCAACGCCGCCCCCGGAATCGGGTTGAAATAGTGGATTGTCACCGCCCGCCTGGCGATCTTCCATACCCTGTCCCGTCGCTCGAAGTCATCGGTGTAGGTGGCACTGATCATCTGCACGACATGGTCCTGGGTCGCACCCATGCAATCCACGTTGCAGATCCCCCGTGCGCGGTCCCGATCGCGGAACGTCAGCCGCAGATTCGAAGTCAGGTGATGCGTCTCACGCCAGACCGGGTACAGCACTTCTTCAACGGCCTGCCTGATGCCAGCATGGCCATGGAACGTGCCGAACGGCGGGCCGATCTCCCACACTGCATCCGGGTGCCAGATGCTGATGAAACGCTCCCAGTTCCGGGTGTCAAAGCCGAGACAGTAGTCGGTAACGAGATCGCGTAGCGCGGCACGGCTCTCGAGTTCATCGACACGCTGTATCAGCGCGTCCATCTGTGCCTGCAAGTAGTCACTTCCGGTCATGATTCCGGCCTCTCCTGGCCAAGGCGGCGTCTCAGACGCGCCGCTACACAACGGGTCGTGGCGGGTCAGTTCCGCGGAGCACCTTGCTTGATCCAGCGTCGCACAACGTCAAGATCAGCGGTATCCAGCAACTGGCTCGGTGGCATCGGCAGGCCAGCTCCGTCCGCCTGTTCCTGGGTGCCAATCATCTTGAGGTACAGATAGCTTATTGAGCCTTGCATAAATGCCTGACAGTTTCACAATGGCAGTTCAGCCTGTTGCCAGAAGGCGCGGATCAGGCTCGGGCGGCGTTGCATGGAGCACAGCCGATTGCGCGCAGTGGTTTTGAG